>CAJDUC010000010.1_pt1 | contig 54918 bp, 46 predicted proteins | sample 7390041 | NCBI WGS metagenome assembly CAJDUC01 (sample SAMEA7055666, study PRJEB34461) | soil metagenome | biome: terrestrial ecosystem; feature: Peninsula; material: soil | place: Antarctica | collected 2016 | reverse complement strand
GTCTCGCACGATCGTGTTCGGCCCCGGAGGACCGCCCGCGCCAGGCTGGCCTCCCCCACCTGTCGTACCGTCCCCCGCGCCGACACCGCTGTCGCCACCTGAGCCGCCGCTCCCGCCCCCGCCGGAAACGGTGTCGAATCCAGCGGACAGGTCCACCCCGCCGCCGTTGATGGTGCCGTTCACTGGAGGCGGATCAGCGCAGTCTCCTTGGGAGGCGCTCCAGCCAACACAGCTTGTACCAGCCGGAAGGAGGACGGCATGGGCTTGAGGGGACGGGGCGCACATGAGAAGTGGAGCCACTATCAACAGAAGTTTGTGCCAGACCATGAGTCCGATCTCTCTACGAGGAGTCTTTGCCCAGTTCTTTCAAATACGAATGCCACTTCCAAGGGAAATCGCTCAACGCGGTTTGCCGGAACTGAACTCACGCCATCGGAATCGACCACATTCGTCTTTGACACGTCTAGACACAAGTAGGTCGTTAGGTTCCCTGACCGAAGGTTGGCTGTCTGGAGTGTCATTGAGTCAAAGGCGAGACGACCCATGCCTCTAAGACCCTGGTCAGCCAGTTCATTAAATGATTTGGTTTCCGAAGCGAGCGCATCACCAACGGACACCCGGGACATTCTCTCGGGAGATGCTCCGCCTTCTTGAGCAATAAGACTCGACAGTTCTTGATATTCGGTGAAGGCGTCGGTGGCGGCCTGGAGGGCTTCAGGGTCAACGCGGGAACCGGTTGCGGTGCACAGCCGGCGAGCGCGAGCGTGCCGAGGAGTGCCATGGCGCCCATGACTGGTCTGCGACGACTGACGAACCGCATGCGCACACCGTAGAACGATTTCGGCGGCGCCGGGCGAACTGTCCACAGGCGAAAGTTCAGACCGGAATGAAGATGTCGTAGCTTGGAGGCATGCAGGCGAGACGATGACGATCCCCGGCGCCTGGCGGCGCACCGCCCGAGGCGCGGGCCTCCTCGCCACAGACGGCACGGTCGCGGCCAGCATCTTCGCCGAGATGAGCGCCCTCGCGGCCCGGACCGGGGCGATCAACCTCGGCCAGGGCTTCCCCGACGAGGATGGTCCTCCCGAGGTACTCGAGGCGGCACGGCAGGCAATCAGCGACGGCATCAACCAGTACCCGCCCGGGCGGGGTCTTCCTATGCTCCGCGAGGCCATCTCCCGGCATCAGCACCGCTTCTACGGGCTGACCCCGAACCCCGACACCGAGGTTTTGGTCACGGCGGGGGCGACGGAGGCGCTGGCCGCGACCATCCTGGCCCTGATCGAACCCGGCGAGGAGGTCGTCACCTTCGAGCCCTTCTATGACGCCTACGGCGCTCTGATCGCGCTCGGCGGTGGAGTGCACCGCACCGTGCGCCTTCGGGCTCCCGACTTCCAGCCCGACCTCGATGAGCTGCGGGCCACGGTCACCGACCGCACCCGGCTGATCATCGTCAACAACCCGCACAACCCGACCGGCGCGATCTTCCCGGTCGAGACCCTCCGGTTGATCGTCGAACTCGCCGAGCGGCACGACGCGGTGATCGTGACCGATGAGGTCTACGAACACCTCACCTTCGGCGTGCCCCACATTCCGATCGCGACGCTTCCGGGCGCCGCACCGCGAACGGTCACCATCTCCTCCGGCGGCAAGACCTTCAACACCACGGGGTGGAAGGTCGGGTGGCTCACCGCCCCGGAGCCGCTGGTCACCGCGGTACTCGCCGTCAAGCAGTTCCTGACCTACGTCAACGGGGCGCCATTCCAGCCGGCGATCGCCGTGGGCCTGGATCTCCCCGACAGCTACTACGCCGGGATCGCCGCCGACCTGCGATTCAAGCGTGACGTTCTCGAACGGGGGCTCACCGCTGCGGGGTTCACGGTCAGCCGCCCCGACGGTTCGTATTTCATCGTGGCGGATGCCGCCCCACTCGGATACCCGGACGGCGCCGAATTCTGCCGCGAGCTGCCGGATCTCGCCGGGGTGGTCGCGGTTCCGATCGCCGCGTTCTGCTCACCGGAGCACCGCGCCGAGTATGCCTCCCTCGTGCGCTTCGCCTACTGCAAGCGGGTCGACGTGCTGGAGCTGGCCTCCGGGCAACTGGCTAGGCTCTCGGCCAACGCATAACTCCTGCAAATCGTGCGCCGCGGCATCCGGTGCCCCGTAATTACGGGGGCGACCCGGAAGCCCGGCCCAAATTGCAGGAGTTATGCAAATGGGACGGGGGTCAGGGTCAGTGCTGCAGGGCCGGGTAGTCGGTGTAGCCCTCGGCGCCGGCACCGTAGAAGGTGAGGGGATCCGGGGCGTTCTGCGGCAGGTCGTTCAGCCAGCGGCGCACGAGGTCGGGGTTGGCGATCACTGCCCGCCCGACGACGACGGCGTCGGCGAGATCGTCGGCGATGACAGCCATGGCCTCGGACCTCGTCGTGATGCCGCCGAAGCCGCTGTTGACCATGACCGGTCCGCCGAAGCGGGCGCGGAGGCCCTGCACGAGCTCACCGGCCGGTTCCTTGTGCAGAATGCTCAGGTAGGCCAGGCCCAATGGAGCGAGCGCATCGGCGAGGGCGCCGTAGGTGGCGGCGACGTCGGCGGAGTCCGTCTCCAGCGCATCCTGGATGTTGTGCTCCGGGGAGATGCGGATGCCCACCCGGCCGGCGCCGACGGCCTCGGCCACGGCAGTGACAACGTCGACGACGAAGCGCGCGCGGTTCTCGGGCGAGCCGCCGAAGGCATCCGTGCGCTGGTTCGATGCCGGCGACAGGAATTCGTGCAGCAGGTAGCCGTTGGCACTGTGGATCTCGACCCCGTCGAGTCCGGCGGCGATGGCGTTGCGTGATGCCTGCACGAACTCGGCGATCACGGTGGGCAGCTCGTCTTCGCCGAGCGCGTGGGGAACGGGGTAGGCGTCCTTGCCGTCGTAGGTGTGGGTCTCCCCGGCGATCGCGATCGCACTGGGGGCGACGACCTCCCGGCCGCCGTTGGTCCCGGGGTGCGTGACGCGGCCCGCGTGCATCACCTGGGCGACGATGCGTCCCCCCGCGGCGTGCACAGCGGTGGCGACATTGGTCCAGCCCTCGATCTGCTCCGGCGTGACCAGGCCGGGCTGCCCGGGGAAGCCCTGGCCGACGTGGCTCGGGTAGGTGCCTTCGGTGACGATCAGGCCCAGGGTGGCGCGCTGGCGGTAGTGCTCGACGACCAGCGGTCCCGGCACTCCCTCGACGCCGGAACGAACCCGGGTCAGGGGCGCCATCACGAGGCGGTTGGGCAGTTCAAGCTCACCGAGGGTGAGGGGGGAGAAAAGATTCACAGTTGCTCTTTCTGTCTGACGGACACGTCCGGGCGGCGAGACGCCGCCGCCGATTCTGCGGCGGGTGCCCCTGTGCGCAACGGCTTGATGGTCGCGACTATTCCGCCGCGCGGGGCAATCCGCGATCGAGTCCGCTCCGAACCCCTGCCATGACACTCCTGCTGACGCGGTCCCCGCACACCCCTGCGGCGCTCCCCGACTGCCCCCGGGCACGCGTCAGCGAAGAGACTGAACCCGAGGAAGGGGCCGAGGACTGGATGCCGGCCCCGACGGCAGCCGACCGGTACTGCCCCTACCCGCTGTCCGCCGATGCGCGCCGATTCGGCCTCACGACCAGCATCATGCGGCTGCGGGGCGGGGAGATCACTGTGCGCCACGGCCGCCGCACCGGCGCGGACACCGCCACGATCCTGCTGCACGGCGCCGCGGGGTCGTGGACGACCTGGACGCCCATGCTGGCCGCCGCCGACGCAGCACCGGCATCCGGCCTCACCGACCTGATCATTCCCGACCTGCCGGGTTGGGGTGACAGCTCGATGGAGGCGGATGCCGACGGCCCCGGCATCGAGGCGACCGCCGCCCTCATCGCCGAGGTCGCGGAGGCACTCGGCTATCGAAGCTGGCGGGTGCTGGGCCACTCGATGGGCGGTTTCATCGCCCTGGAACTGGCCGCGTCCTTCGCGTCCGAGACCGAATCGGTGGGACTGGTCTCGGCGACGACGTACTCCGTGATCGAGAGCGTGCGGCACCCCGTCTCCCGCTTCGGTGTTCTACCTGCCTACAGCGCGTTGCTCGGGGTGATGCGCTTGCTCGCCCGGGCCGGCCGGGCCGGAACCGGCCTGGTGCGGGCGCTGGATCGGCTCGGGATGCTCCGCTCGCTGACCGCGCCCCTCTTCAGCCAGGTCAGGAAGATCCATCCCAGCGTGATCACCGCGCTCGCAACCGAGGTGCGACCCGGAGGCTTCGCCACGGCTTCCGACCTCGCCGAACGGTACGACGCGGATGCCGTCTGGTCGCGGATCGCCTGCCCGGTCAGGGCCTTGCGCGGCGACGATGACGTATTCGTCGCCGCCACGGATGCCGACAGGCTGGGACGCGTCATCCGCGACTTCACCGGGCACACCGTCGCCGGTTCCGGCCACTTCGGACACGTCGAACGTCCGGTCGAAACGCTGCGACTGCTTGCGCCAAGCCCGTCTCCAATTCCCTTGTGAACGGCCCGCAATACGACCAGACTGAGGTGACGAGAAGTTCCTGAGACAAGGCCACACCAAATCACAGGCTCACGAGCGCTTTGCAACCAAACGAAAGCGGCACCCCATGGGTTCCTTGACGTATGACCGGGTCACCGTCGAATTCGACGATCGGATCCTTGCTCACCTGCAGATCGTGATCGTGCAGAAATTGCGGCGCGGGGAGAGCTTCCTGCTCTCCTGGCGGAACGCGGCCGAGGCCGGCGACGGACGCAGCTCCGCCTGGCTGCACCCGGCAATCCCCCTGTACTTCAAGTTCTCCGGCGGCCAGCCGCCCTCGATCAATCCGCTCTGGCTGGCCCAGCTCACCCGTTCTGCCAACAGCTCGCAGGGGCTGGTGGCCACCGGTGAGGAACGTGCGATGTCCGATCCCGACGGTTCCGGGCATGTGGAGCGCAGCCACCGACCCGACCAGAAGTTCACGGTGCGGCCGGCTCCGACTTCGACGGATACGATCGCCACCGAGGGCTGACCGGTCGGCGCTGGCGCCTCGGGCGCTGCCCTTCGCCGTTGCCCGTCGTGGGGCCCACTACCTCGGAAGCACGGTGAAACGACGCAACGCCAGCGCCGGGTTGATCGCCCGCACGGACACGACCCTCGCCCGCGACACCCAGGCGACCGCCACATCCGTGGTCTCTCCGACCGTGACCAGCTCAACGCCCATCGGGTCGACGACCATGCTGTTGCCGACACTGCCGGGCGGGGCATGGTCGGCGGCGGCGAGGTAGACCGTGTTCTCCAGCGCGCGCGCGGTGACCAGGGTGCGCCAATGGTGTTCCTTCAACGGCCCGCGCACCCACTCCGACGGCACCAGGACCAGGTCGACGCCTGCGTCGACGAGGCGACGGGTCACCTCTGGAAAACGGATGTCGTAGCAGGTCTGCATCCCGACTGAGAGACCCTCGACCGTGAAAGTCTCCGGTTCCTCCACCGTTCCCGGTTGCACCCAGTCAGACTCCCGGTCTCCGAATGCGTCGTAGAGGTGAAGCTTGCGATACGTCGCGACGAGCTCCCCCGAGGGGTCAAGCGCCACGAGCGTGTTGGAAAACCGGTCCGGGTCGGCACCGCGCTCGAGCATGCCCGCAACGACATGTATCCCGAACTCCGCCGCGAGCGTACCGAGGGCGGTGACGAATGGGCCGTCCAGCGGTTCCGCGGCCGTCACGAACGAGCGCCCGAGCACGGGCTCGAAAAAGGACGAATACTCCGGGAACACGACCAGGCGAGCGCCGCGGCCGACCGCGGTCGCAGCCAGGAGACGCATGGCCGCGAGGTTGGCCGCTGTGTCGGCACCCGGCTTGAACTGGGCGACCGCAACGCCCACGGCGGAATCGGCGGCAGGTGCGTCACCGGTGACGGTATCGGTCATGTCGCCAGCCTAGCCGCCGCCTTCCGGCGGCGAGCGGCCCAGTGCACGCTCGCCGATCAAGCCGACAGGCTGGCAAGTCCCTGCGATTATCGGCACCGAAATCCGGCGGGAGCCCCGCAAAGGGCCAATCCACGGCGTCGACGTGCCAGCATAAGGTGACGCGGTCCCGGCAAGCGAAAGGCACCCGATGAAGATCTTGGTTGTGGAAGACGATGACCAGATGGGCGAGCTCATCGAGCGCGGCCTGCACGCCGAGGGGTACGAGATCGTGCGCGCCGCCAACGGGATGGACGCGTTGATCGCCATAGCCAACGACGACTTCGCCCTCGCCGCGATCGACGTGATGCTGCCGCAGATGAGCGGCTTCGAGATCTGCCGGCGCATCCGGGATTCGGGCAGCACGATGCCCGTGCTCCTGATCACCGCTCGGGACACGGTCGAGGACCGGGTCTTCGGCCTCGACAGCGGAGCAGACGACTACCTGACCAAGCCGTTCGCGTTCGCGGAGCTCACGGCCAGGGTGCGCGCCATGCTCCGGCGGCATTCGATGGGAACCCCGACCAGCCTGGAGCTCGGCCGGCTCGCCATCGATTCCCGCGACCTCAAGGTCACCGTGGCGGGGCGCCCGCTCTCGCTGAGCCCGAAGGAGGTCGCCCTGCTGCGCCTGCTCTGCAACCGAGCGGGCGAAACTGTCGATCGAACGACGATCCTCGAAGAGATCTGGGACGGCACGGAGCACATCGACCCGAATATCGTCGACCAGTACATCAGCTACCTGAGGCGCAAGATCGACTCCGACGCGGCGGGCATCCGCATCGTGACCGTGCGCGGGGCCGGCTACGCCGTCGAGTTGACACCATGACGAAAGCCCCGAGGTGAGACTTCCCGGCCTGTCGATCAGGGCAAGGATCAGCATCGGCAGCGTGCTCATCGCCGCGGTGCTGTTCAGCTCCGCCGCCTTCTTTTTCCGCCTTGAGGTGCAGTCGATCCTGATCGACACCACCGAGACGCTCCTCCGCAATGACGCAGCGCCCCTCGTGGCCGATCTCGTGCGGAATCCGACCGAGACGATCGACGCCCCGACCGAGGGTCAGCTCATCGCGGTGATCGACCCCGCCGGAGAGCTGCACCGGTCGTCCCTCCCCCGGAGCCTCAGCAACCGGCTGGACTCCCTGGTGGGCATCGGCGAGCATCCGGAAACCATCGACACCGGCCGCATCCGCTACCTGGTCGCGTCGACGACCGCCGTCACCGACACCGGTAATTGGGTGATCGTCACGGCACGCAATGAGGAGGCCCTGTCTCTGCTCCTCGACGAATTGACCCGGGTGCTGGCCATCGGCACGATCGTGCTCACCGTGGGCTTCGGCCTGGCCTCCTGGTTGCTCACCGGCGCCGCACTGAGGCCGGTCAACCGCCTCCGCGCGGAGGCGGAGAGCCTGAGCACCGCCGGGGCATCCGATCATCTCCTCGTTCCCGCGGGCAACGACGAGGTGAGCCGTCTCGCGATCACCCTCAACGATTTCATCGGGCGCCTGCGCCGCGGCGTCGATCGCGAGAAGCAGGTCGTGTCGGACGCCAGCCACGAGCTTCGTACGCCCCTCGCCGTTCTCAAGTCGCAACTCGAACTCGCCCGGCTCAACTCGGGCGACGCGCCCGCACTCGAACGCGACATCGCCGACGCGTCCGTCACTGTGGATCGACTTGCGCGCCTGGCGACCAATGTGCTGGAACTCTCCAAGCTCGAAGGGGAGCAGGCGCCTCCGGAAGCCACCTGGGCCGGCATCGTCGCCGAGATCTCCGCCTCGGTCGACCGAGCCCGGCTCGTGCGGGACGGCGCCGACCTGGACGTCGATTACCGCGTCGAGGGCGACGATCCGGAGGGTCGCTACGCCATCTCGCCGACCAACGTCGGCCAGCTCGTCGACAACCTCGTCGCCAATTCGGTCAATGCCATGCACGGAAAGGGAGCCGTCATGGTGACCCTGGGCCGCGCCGAACGCGACGCGGTGCTCACGGTGCTCGACACGGGACCGGGGATGCCGGAGGCCTTCATTCCGGTGGCCTTCGATCGATTCTCGAGGCCGGAGCATTCCCGGGCCGGCGGCGGAACCGGCTCGGGTCTCGGCCTGGCCATCGTTCACGCCATCGTGGATCGGGCCAACGGCACGATCTCGCTCCGGAACACCGGCGGAGGGCTCACCGCGGAGGTCAGGCTGCCCCGCCGCACCCGGGCGAGCTGACGGGAAACGCAATCTGAGAGCCTTCGCAGGCCGCCGTCCGCCGCTCCGGGCAAACGTTAACCCGGGTCCCTTAACGTATTGATGTGACTTCCCTCTCCGTGCTCCCGACCACCGAGGCCCGCCCAGGGCCCGGGGTTGCGTCCCCGCGCGGCCCCCTGCTCCCGGCCGCGCTGCTCGGCCTGCTGGGCATCCTCGTCTCCGCCCTCGGTTCCTGGCAGCCGTCATACTGGGGGGACGAGGCCGCGAGCGTCATGTCGGCGGAGCGGTCCCTCCCGTCGCTTTTCCGGATGCTGGGCAACGTGGACGCGGTCCATGGCACCTATTACGTAATCCTGCATTTCTGGATCGAGGCCTTCGGCGCAAGCGAGTTCTCAACCAGATTCCCCAGCGCCATCGCCATCGGCGTGGCCACCGCGGGAATCTACCTGCTGGCCCGTCGTCTCACCGGCACAACGGTGGCGACGATCTCGGCCCTCGTCTTCGTCGTGCTCCCCCGGGTCACCTACATGGGAGCAGAGGCCAGGTCGACGGCCATGGCCACGGCCATCGCGGTCTGGTTGACCGTGCTGCTCGTGCACATCATGCGCCGTGAAGCACAGGGACGCCTCGCCCGTGCCGGGCTGTGGTCGGGCTACGCCGCCCTCCTCGCCGCCGGCATCTACATGTTCCTCTACGTGGTGCTGCTTGTGCCGGTGCTCGCTCTCACCGCCTTCCTCCTCAGCCCTCGCGGACCCCAGCGCGCTCGGATGCTGCGCGACTGGGCCACGGCCACAGCGGCGGCGCTCATGCTGGCCCTGCCGGTGATGCTCGCCGGGGTGAACCAGCGCGAGCAGATCGCGTTCATCGGTCGCCGCCCCGAGAAGTCGGTGCTGGATGCCGCGGTGCAGCAGTGGTTCGGGAACGTGCCGCTGGCGGTCGTCGCCTGGCTGCTCATCGGCGCGGCCGTCGTGACCAGCTATCTCCTTCGCGGTCGGCTGGCCGCGTCACCGGCAACAAAGAAGACCCTCGCCATCGCGTTGGCCTGGATGCTGTTCCCCAGCGGCGTTCTACTCTTCGGCACGCATTTCGTGACGCCGATGTACTCGCTGCGCTACCTCTCGATCTGCACCCCGGCCGCCGCCCTCGCAGTGGGAATCGGGATCGCCTGGCTGAAACCGCGCTGGGCCCAGGCCTCGATCGTGGTGCTGATCGTGTCTCTCCTGCTGCCGATCTATCAGGCCCAGCGAGGCGAGTACGGCAAGAACGGCGGCAGCGACTGGCGCCAGGCCGCGGATATCGTTCGGGCCGGCGCGCAGCCGGGAGACGCCATCGTCTTCGACGAGAGCGTGCGCCCGTCGCGCAAGCCCCGACTTGCCCTGCACCTGTACCCGTCCGCGTTCCAGGGGATGCGGGACGTCACCCTCGACCGCGCCTATGACACGACGGGCTCTCTCTGGGACGTGACGGCGCCACTGGCCTCGGTCGGCGAACGACTCACCGGCACGAGTACCGTCTGGGTGCTTCAATACAAGGGAAGCAAGGAGTTCACGTCCGGTGACGACATCCGGACCCTTCAGCAGCTCGGATTCACGGTCACCGGCTCCACGACCGTCAACCGCACTATCATCATCGAACTGACGAGGTAGCTTCATGGCACAGACTCTGGTCATCATTCCGACCTACAACGAGCGCGAAAACCTCGGCCCGATCGTCGGCCGGGTGCGCCTCGCCGTCCCGGACGCCGACGTGCTGGTCGTGGACGACTCCTCGCCCGACGGGACGGGCGCACTGGCCGACCAGCTCGCCGGCTCCGACGCTCAGGTGCACGTGTTGCACCGCACGAGCAAGGACGGCCTCGGCGCCGCCTACCTCGAGGCATTCGCCTGGGCCCTGTCCCGCGGCTACGACCGGCTCGTGCAGCTCGACGCCGACGGCTCCCACCTGCCCGAACAACTGCCCGAGTTGCTCACCGCCGCCGAATCCGCCGACGTCGTGATGGGATCGCGCTGGATTCCCGGCGGCGAGGTGCGCAATTGGCCGTGGCACCGACGGTTTCTGTCCCGCGGCGGATCGATCTACTCCCGGGTGCTCCTGCGGCTGAAGGAACGGGACGTGACCGGCGGGTACCGGGTGTACACCGCCCACGCATTGGAACGGATGAAGCTGTCGAGCGTCGAGAGCCTGGGCTACTGCTTCCAGATCGACATGCTGCTGCACGCCGTTCGCGCCGGACTACGCGTGGTCGAGGTGCCGATCACGTTCGTCGAGCGAACCCGCGGTTCATCGAAAATGAGCGGCGGAATCGTGATCGAGGCGATGGCCAGAGTCACGATCTGGGGCCTGACCGGCAAAGGCGCTCGGCGACCCGTCGAATTGGCGCCCGCGGCCGTTCCCGATCGCACCTGACAGTCCAGCACAGGGTTGTGAGTTCAGGTCACTTTGACTATATGATGGTGTCACCAGTTAGAGTCACACTGACCTTTACTTAGTGGATACCCCAGATGACCGCACAGACCCAGGCGACACTCGCCGTCTCCACGGTCATTTTCGCGCTCCGCCCCGACGCGGAATCGGACTTCAAGACGCTCTGGCTTCCGCTCGTGCGCCGCACCAGGGAGCCATTCCTCGACCAGTGGGCGCTCCCGGGCGGAGGCCTGCCGGCCGACGAGGAGCTCGCGACCGCCGCCTCCCGCACCCTGCGCGAGACCACCGGGCTGACCCCGAAGTACCTCGAGCAGCTCTATACCTTCGGTGACCCCGGCCGCTCCCCCGGCGGCCGGGTGGTCTCGGTGGTCTACTGGGCCCTCGTCGAATCCGGTGAGGCGGCGCTCTCCGTTGAGGGCGGCAATGTGGAGTGGTTCCCCGCCGACCGGCTTCCCGAACTCGCCTTCGACCACAACCGCATCGTCGAATACGCCCTGTGGCGACTTCGCACGAAGGTGGAATACTCCAGGATCGCACACGCCTTCCTCGGCGAGACCTTCACTCTCGCCCAGCTCCGCGATGTGCACGAGGCCGTGCTGCAGAAACCGCTCGACCCGGCAAACTTCCGCCGCACGGTCGAGTCCTCCGGCACGGTCGTCGACACCGGGGAACGGGTGGCAGGCGCCAGGCACCGACCACCCAGGCTCTACCGCTACAACGACTCCGTACGATCCGTCGATTTGGGCCCGCTCGGCCCATCGATCGGATGACCGCCATGTCCGGTCCCGAATATTGTTTGAGCTTGTCATCACCCCGAGGAGCAACCCCATGACCAACGCATCCGTCGACCAGACCATCCGACTGATCAGCACCGGAGCCGCCGCCGGCAGCACCTGCAGCCCCGAGCTCGCCGCCGGACCGTGGGAGTTCGACGCCGGCACGCCCGGATACGGTCCCGGCTCGTCCATGGGCGACGTGATACCGACCGGATCCCCTCGGCAGGGTGCCCTGCCCGAGAGCTACCGGACCGCGTCCCCCGAAGAGCTTTCCGACCGCATCCGTGCCGCCAAGGCCACCCTCGGCGACCGCGTGGTCATCCTCGGGCACTTCTACCAGCGCGAAGAGGTGCTCCAGCACGCCGATTTCGTCGGCGACTCGTTCCAGCTTGCCCAGGCCACCAAGAGCCGGCCCGACGCCGAGGCCATCGTCTTCTGCGGCGTGCACTTCATGGCCGAGACCGCCGACCTGCTCTCCACCCCCGACCAGGCCGTCATCCTGCCCAACCTGGCCGCAGGCTGCTCGATGGCCGACATGGCCGACATCGACTCGGTCACCGACTGCTGGGAGCAGCTGGAGGAGCTCTACGGCTCCGCACCGGATGCCGACGGCCGGGTGCCGGTCATCCCCGTCACCTACATGAATTCCTCCGCTGCGCTCAAGGCGTTCTGCGGGGCTAACGGCGGGATCGTGTGCACGTCGTCGAATGCGGAGACCGTGCTCGAGTGGGCGTTCGAACGCGGCCAGCGGGTGCTCTTCTTCCCCGACCAGCACCTGGGCCGCAACACCGCCAAGGCGATGGGCGTGCCCCTGGACCGGATGCCGATGTGGAACCCCCGCAAGCCGCTCGGCGGCAACACGGCCGAGGAACTGGACGCCGCTCAGGTCGTGCTCTGGCACGGCTTCTGCAGCGTGCACAAGCGCTTCACCGTGGACCAGATCGACACCGCCCGCCGCGAGCACCCCGGGGTGCGCGTGATCGTGCACCCCGAGTGCCCGATGGCCGTTGTCGACGCTGCCGACGAGTACGGTTCCACGGACTACATCAAGAAGGCAATCGAGGCGGCGCCCGCCGGCACGACGTTCGCCATCGGCACCGAGATCAACCTGGTGCAGCGCCTCGCCGCGCAGCACCCGGAACACACCATCTTCTGCCTCGACCCGGTGATCTGCCCGTGCTCGACCATGTACCGCATCCACGCCGGTTACCTGGCCTGGGTACTCGAGGGCCTGGTCGGCAGCGTCGACGAGCCGCCCGTGGTGCTCAACCGGATCGTCGTGCCCGACGACGTGGCCGCGCCGGCCCGCACCGCCCTCGAACGGATGCTCGCGGCCCTGCCGCCGGCACCGGCGCGCCAGGGAGCCTGAACATGTCGCACGTCCTCGTCGTCGGCAGCGGCCTGGCCGGACTGATCGGCGCCATCGGGGCTACGGACGCCGGCCACACCGTCACCCTGGTGACGAAGGCGGCCCTGCCGGACAGCAACACCCGCTACGCCCAGGGCGGCATCGCCGCGGCGATCTTCCCCGACGACTCTGTGGAGTCCCACGTGGTCGACACCCTGCGCGCGGGCGCCGGACTCTGCGACCCCGTCGCGGTCCAGGTGCTCTGCACGGAGGGCCCCGACCGGGTGCGCGATCTCATCCGCTTCGGGGTCGACTTCGACCGGGACGAGTCCGGAGTCACCCGCGGGCTCGAGGCCGCACACTCCCGGTCGAGGGTGCTGCACGCCGGCGGGGACGCAACCGGAGCGGCCATCGAGGTCGCCCTCGTCACGACGGTGCGGGAACGCGCCGAACATGCCCGCACCACCCCCTCGGCCACGGCGGATGCCGAGCCCCGGCTGGTGATCCGGGAGCACACCATGCTCGTCGACCTGCAGGTGTGCGCCGGCCGGGTGACCGGCGCGGTCCTGCTCGGCTCAGACGGCGAACTGGAGAGCCTGTCGGCGGACTCGGTCATTCTCGCCACCGGAGGCGCGGGCTCCCTCTACCGACACACGACGAATCCGGCCTTGGCAACCGGCGACGGCGTCGCCGCGGCCTGGCGGGCCGGGGCAGCCGTCGCCGACCTCGAGTTCTACCAGTTCCACCCCACCGCCCTCTTCGCGCCCGGAACGCCTCTCGTCTCCGAGGCGGTGCGGGGCGAGGGCGCCGTGCTCCGCAACGCGCTCGGCACCCGATTCATGCTCGATGTCCACCCTGGCGCCGAACTGGCACCCCGGGACGTCGTGGCCCGGAGCATTGCCCACGAGATGGCGGTCCAGGACGGAAACCCCGTGCTACTCGACGCCACCGGCCTCGGCCGCGAGCTTCTCGAAACGCGATTCCCGACCATCACCGCGGCCTGCCGCCTCGCCGGGCTGGACTGGGCCGTCGACCCGATCCCGGTGGCCCCGGCCGCGCACTACTGGATGGGCGGCGTGCTCACCGATACCTGGGGTCGCGCGAGCCTGCCCGGCCTCTTCGCCGTCGGAGAGACGGCCCGCACCGGCGCCCACGGCGCCAACCGGCTGGCGTCGAACTCTCTCCTCGAGGCCGCCGTGTTCGCAGCCCGTGCGGTGCGCGCGCTCGGCGACTCACTGGCCGGTCCCGCGGACGTCGGCCACCACGGTGCCGCGCTCCCGACGGACGATTCCACGCCGGGCCTCACGGCCGACCGCAGGGCAGCTCCACGGACCGCGACCGAGCTCACCGGACCGGTTGCCGACCGCGACGCGATCCAGGGCCTCATGTGGCAGTACGCCGGGGTGCTCCGCAGCGGCGAAGGCCTCGCCACCGCCGCCTCGACGCTGGCCGGCTGGACCCGCCCCGCCACCGGCCCGGACGCCGCGCCCGGGCCTGAGGCGCAGCTTCGCGCGTATGAGGACGCGAACCTGTTCGACCTCGCCCGGATCACCGTGGCAGCCGCGCTCGGCCGGGAGGAATCCCGCGGCGCCCACTACCGCTCCGACTTCCCGGCCAGCCGACCGGAGCTCGCACACACGGTCGCCCTCAGCCGCGGCACGAGCGGCTCCGACGAGATCCAATCCCTCCGCCGCACCACGCTGACCAGCTCCCCCGACTCCGCGGAACCCGCCGCATCCACCGCCGTCGCCGAGCCGAGGGTCCTTACCTCGCCCGACACCGTCACCGAGGCCCAGGAGGCCATCGCATGCTGACCACTAACTCCATCGACACCGTCGTACGCGCCGCCCTCGACGAGGATGCCCCATGGGGCGACGTGACGAGCGAGGCCCTCATCCCCGCCGCGGCCGTGGCGACGGCGCAGCTGGTGGCCAGGGAGTCGGGGATCTTCAGTGGGGGCGACGTCTTCTCCGCGGCCTTCCGACTGACCGATCCACGCATCGACGTGCGCCTGTTCGTCGACGACGGCGCCGCGTTCAAACCGGGCGAGGTGCTCGCCGAGGCATCCGGTCCGGCCCGCGGCATCCTGCAGGCAGAGCGAATCGGACTGAACTTCGTACAGCGGATGAGCGGCATCGCCACGCTCACGGCGCTTTACGTGGCCGAGACGGGGGGCACCCGCGCCCGAATCGTGGACACCCGGAAGACCACCCCTGGGCTGCGCGCAATCGAGCGTCACGCCGTGCGGAGCGGCGGCGGACACAACCACAGGTTCAGCCTGTCCGACGCCGTGATGGCCAAGGACAATCACCTGGCCGTGCTCACCGCGGGGGGCCTCGGCCTCACCGAGGCGCTGCTGCAGGTGCGGGACCGCATCTCCCACACCACTCACCTGGAGGTGGAGGTGGACCGGATCGACCAGATCGCACCCGTGCTTGCCGCCGGCGTCGACACGATCATGCTGGACAACTTCACGCCGGCCGACCTCGCCGAGGGCGTTCGCCTGACGGCCGGCCGCGCCCTGGTCGAGGCCAGCGGCGGGGTGTCCCTGACCACCGTGCGCGCCATCGCCGAGTCGGGGGTCGACATCATCTCGGTGGGTGCCCTCACCCACAGTGTGCGGTCGCTCGATCTCGGCCTCGACATCGCGGTGCTCGAGGGCTGACCCGCTGATGGTCTACCTCGACAACGCTGCCACCACTCCCGTGCGCCGGGAGGTGCTCGACGCGCTCTGGCCTCAGCTCGTCGGCGGATTCGGCAACCCGTCGAGCCACCACCGGGTGGGCGAGGCCGCGGCAGCAACGCTGCAGGAAGCGCGCAGGAGCGTGGCGGCCGTGCTCGGCTGCCGCGCCACCGAGGTGGTGTTCACCAGCGGCGGCACCGAGGCCGACAACCTTGCGATCAAGGGCATCGCCCTCGGGTCACCCCGGGGCCGCCAGATCATCACCACCCCGATCGAGCACGAGGCCGTGCTGGAGTCCTGCGACTACCTCCGGCGCCTGCACGGGTTCGAGGTCACGATGCTCGATCCGGACTCCACCGGGCAGGTCGATCCGGCGCAGCTCCGAGAGCTGATCCGGCCGGAGACAACCCTCGTCTCGGTGCAGTACGCGAACAACGAGGTCGGCACGGTCCAGCCGATCAGCGACCTCACCGCCATCGCGAGGGCCTCGGGCGTACCCTTCCACACGGATGCCGTGCAGGCCGCCGGCTGGCTCCCCCTCGACACCACGGCGCTGGGCGTCGACGCCCTCAGCCTGTCCGGGCACAAGCTCGGTGCCCCGCAGGGAATCGGCGCGGCCTACCTTCGCCGCCGACTCGCGATCGAACCGCTCGTGCACGGCGGCGGCCAGGAGCGCGGACATCGCAGCGGAACCGAGAACGTAGCCGGTGCCGTCGCCCTGGCGATCGCCCTGCGCATGGCGGAGGAGGAACGCTCTGACGCCTCCCTGCGGGTGAGCGGGCTGCGAGACGCCTTCATCGCCACAGTTCTCGCCGGCACCGCCTCCGCCCGGCTGACCGGGCATCCGTCCGAGCGGCTGCCCGGAAGCGCGTCATTCATCTTCCCGGGGACCAGCGGGGAGGCAGTGCTGCTCGAACTGGAGCAGCGCGGGATCGTCTGCTCGAGCGGCTCGGCCTGCGCGGCCGGCAGCGACGAGCCCTCGCACGTGCTCACCGCGATGGGGCTCCCCGCCGAGGAGGCGCTCACGGCCGTGCGATTCACGCTGGCTGCCGGAACGACCGCCGCGGAGGCCGACCGGGCCGCCGCCGCCGTGCACGACGCCGTCGCGGCTGTGCAGCAGCTCGGACGCCCCTGATCTCGGAGAAATCCCGCCGACCCTCACCGGTCGCTCTGTAACGACGGCCGTCGCGATTATGCGTCTCGCACGGTCATTTCGCTCTCTCCGCCCTCGAGCACGCGTCCGATCAGGGATTCCGCTGCATATTCCCACTGCCGGAGAAAATATTTCAACTTATTTTTGGGCCCGAAAAGGGCCGGAAGATCAGGATAAATGCATCAATGTATCTGTTATCCGGCCCCTGCCACCACCTCCCCGACACACGGTCCAGACCGCGAAGTCGTAGAATTGGATAAAGAGGCGAAAAGCCCAAGTTGGGCTGCCGAAGAGGGGCACCATGACAATAATCGACAAACCAGTCACCGAGTCACTTGCAACAACAATTGACACCCTGGTTAAAGGCGCGAGCGAGGCACTGCTCGAATATGCCAATTTCACGCAGGAACAGATCGACCACATCGTCAAGAAGGCGTCCGTCGCGGCCCTCAGCAAGCATGCCGAACTGGCTGTTCACGCTGTAGAGGAAACCGGCCGAGGCGTCTTCGAAGACAAGGCCGTGAAGAACCTCTTCGCATGCGAGCACGTTACGAACTCCATGCAGAACCTTAAAACAGTCGGCATTATCAGCCACGACGAAATTACCGGCATTACCGAAATCGCCGAGCCGGTCGGTGTTATCTGCGGGATCACCCCGGTGACGAACTGCACCTCGACCGCAATCTTCAAATCCCTCATCGCCCTTAAGACCCGCAACCCGATCGTCTTCGGATTCCACCCCGCCGCCCAGCAGTCTTCCGCAGCCGCCGCCCGCATCGTGCGCGACGCCGCGATCGCCGCCGGTGCACCCAAGAACTGTATCCAGTGGATCGAAGTTCCTTCGCTCGAGGCCAGCACGCTCCTGATGAACCACCCCGGAGTTGCCACCATCCTCGCCACCGGCGGAAACGCCATGGTCCGCGCGGCGTACTCTTGCGGCAAGCCCGCCCTGGGCGTCGGCGCCGGCAACGTGCCCGCCTTCATCGAGAAGAGCGCCAAGCTCAAGCGTGCCGTCAACGACGTCGTTCTCTCGAAGGCCTTCGACTACGGCATGATCTGCGCTTCGGAGCAGGCCGTCATCATCGAAGAGCCCCTCTACAACGAGGCCATGGCCGAGTTCAAGCTCCTGCACGCCTACCGGGTCACCCCGGCGGAAAAGACCATGCTCGAAGAGTTCATCTTCGGTGTCGCGGCCAACTCGGAGAACTGCGGCGGCGCCAAGCTGAACGCATCCGTGGTCGGCAAGTCGCCGGTCTGGATCGCCCAGCAGGCCGGATTCACCGTTCCGGAAGACACGTCGATCATCCTGGTCGAGGTCGCAAGCGTCGGACCGCACGAGCCGATGACCCGCGAAAAGCTCGCCCCCGTGCTCGCCGTGCTGCACGCCAAGGACGCCGAAGAAGGCATCTCGCTCTCCGAGCAGATGGTGGAATTCGACGGTCTCGGCCACTCGGGCTCGATCCACAGCGAGAACCCCGCGATCATCGAGGAGTTCGGCAAGCGCGTCAAGGCCGTCCGCATCATCACCAACGCGCCGAGCTCGCTCGGTGGCATCGGTGACATCTACAACGCCTTCATCCCGTCGCTCACCCTCGGCTGTGGCTCGTACGGCCACAACTCCGTGTCGAACAACGTGTCGGCGATCAACCTCATCAACGTCAAGCGGATCGGTCGAAGGAACAACAACTTGCAGTGGTTCAAGGTCCCCGCCAAGACTTACTTCGAGCCGAACGCCATCCGTTACTTGACGGACATGCGCAACGTCGAGCGCGTCACCATCGTCACCGACGCGACCATGACCAAGCTCGGCTTCGTCGACAAGATCCTCGACGTGCTCAACCGCCGCGAGAACCGCGTTTCGCTGCAGATCATCGACAACGTGCTCCCGGAACCGACCGTTGCTGCCGTCACCAAGGGCGCGGAAGAGATGCGGGCCTTCAAGCCCGACACGATCATCGCCCTCGGCGGTGGCTCGCCGATGGACGCCGCGAAGGTCATGTGGCTCCTCTACGAACACCCCGAAATCGAATTCTCCGACATGAAGGAAAAGTTCTTCGACGTGCGCAAGCGCGCGTTCAAGTTCCCCGACCTCGGTGAACTCGCCAAGCTCGTCTGCATCCCGACCACCTCGGGTACCGGATCAGAAATGACCCCGTTCGCTGTCATCACCGACGAGGTCAGTGGAGTCAAGTACCCGCTCGCGGACTACGCGCTCCTTCCGACCGTCGCGATCATCGACCCGTCGCTGACCGCCGCGATGCCGTCATTCCTCGTCGCCGACTCCGGCTTCGACGCTCTGACGCACGCGACTGAGGCCTACGTCTCCGTCTACGCGAACGACTTCACCGATGGCCTCTGCCTGCACGCGATCAAGCTGATCTTCGAGAACATCGTGACCAGCGCCAACGGCACCGCGAACAGCACGGATGCCGGCGTCATCAAGGCTCGCGAGAAGATGCACAACGCATCTTCGATCGCCGGAATGGCATTCGGTAACGCGTTCCTCGGAATTTGTCACGCGATGGCCCACGTCACGGGTGCGCAGCTCCACTTGATCCACGGTCGAGTCAACGCCACGTACCTGCCGCACGTGATCCGTTACAACGGACTCATCCCGACCAAGCTGACCAGCTGGCCCAAGTACGAGAGCTACATTGCTCCCGAGCGCTTCCAGCAGATCGCCAAGCACCTCGGCCTCCCGGCCTCGACGCCCGAAGAGGGCATCGAGTCCTACGCCGTGGCCGTCGAGAAGCTGCGCGACCAGGTCGGCATCAAGCCGTCCTTCCAGGCCCAGGGCGTCAACGAGGAAGACTTCATCGGTCGCCTCGACTCCCTCGCAATGGGCGCCTACGGTGACCAGTGCGCACCGGCCAACCCGCGGATGCCGATGCTCGCCGACATGAAGACCATCATGGAGGCCGCGTACTACGGCACCTCGTTCAAGGAGGTGCGCGCCAGCCGCGCGGCCGTCGTGGACGCCGCGATCAAGACCGGCGCCGAAGAGCAGGCCGACGCCAAGAAGACCGCACGTAAGGCAACCAAGTAGGCCTCACCGCCAACTGAATGCAGAACGGCCCCGCACCGAAAGGTGCGGGGCCGTTTGCGTGTGTCGGAGGCGCAGGGTAGTCAGAGCCAGCGCGGCGCGGTCGGGGGCTCACCGACGTTCGTGGAGACTCCGCTCGTTCCCCTGCCCGCGGCCCACCTGGTCAGAGCGGCGAGTGAACCGCTGACGCTGACCGCGGCATCCGCCGGGCCAAGTTCGGCAGGCGCCGGTCCCGTGACGCTCAGCCGGATGCCCGGCTCGTTCCTGGCCTCCCACGCCCCGGTGATGTCGCCGAGGATGCGTTCCAGGACTGCCGTAGGAATGTCCTCGAACGCGGCCCCGCCATTGAGATCGACGGCGTGGATCCACACCTCCCGGGTACGCATCCACACGGTCTCGGTGAGGGGGACCATGCGACCCTGCCCGCTCCGCACCGGGAAGGTCCAGGAATCGCCCGGAAGCTCTCGCCACTGCCCTTCGAGGCTCGCGGCGGAGTCGTCGAACAGCCGCACGAGCTCGTCCGGCGCCAGCGCCGCGCTCACAGCGATCTCCGCGTTGCGCTCGTCCAACGACGCATACATCGGCGTCTCGACGCCTGTCGCTGCCCATTGGGCGAGCCGGCCGATGGCAAGGGCGTTCGACGCCACGTGGGCCACGACGTGGGCCCGGGTCCAGCCGGGGAGCAGAGACTCCCCGGCAAGGCCACCGGCGGGCAGCGCGTCGACGCCGCCGCGGAAGAACGCCGTGCCGAGTCGAGCGAACTGCAACAGGTGCTCCGGAGCCGTCATCGCCGGCCCCGGCGCTGGGTCACGGACACGTCGATCGGAACGAAACGAAGCATGGATTTCTCCCTTGATCCTGGAGGATCCCGGTTGATCGCCCCGCGGTCAATCCTTGCAGGGGCCGATCGCTACGGAAGCCGCCGGGCATGAGAAAACCCCCGGAATCACGTGGATTCCGGGGGTTATTGGTTGCGGGGGCAGGATTTGAACCTACGACCTCTGGGTTATGAGCCCAGCGAGCTACCGAACTGCTCCACCCCGCGCTACAAGTACAAATCTACCACAGCCCCGCGGCCTCAAGGCGCACGGGGGCCTCGAGGTCTACGGGGGCCGGGCGCCGGACCGGTGCCCGCCCGGTCGGGTCGGCCCCGCCGTTCAACAGAAGTGGCGGCGCAGCACGGGCGCCCACCGGTTGCCCGGAAGATCTCGGCGCAGGGCGGCCATTCCCGTGCCGTACTTCGACATCGTCGCGGGCCGATGGCCGTGAGCCCAGAGCACACGGTCGACGGCCGACGCCCGCGACCCAGACTTCGTCTCGACGATGGCCAGCTGCGGTCGATCCAGGTGACGCAGCCCGGTCTGGGCCGCCGCCGCGTCCCGGTGGGCCAGGGCAGACCAGGACAGGGCCGTGTCGATGGTGGCCCGGCTGCTCGACTCGGGCACGAACAAGGTCGTGCGCAGGTAGCGGGTCATCAGGGTCGGCACGAGGTCCTGGCCCTCCGCCCCGGTGATGTCGGCCTCATCGAGCACCGAGTCCGCGTACCGGCGCCCCTCGGTCGTGAGGGTCGCCTTGTCGTCGAGCGCGTACGGCAGTCGTTCCTTGACGGTCACGCCGCGGCCGCCGCGCGTCTTGACCTCCAGGTAGGTCTGCGCGGAATCGACATAGGTGCGCGTGCGGATCTTGAACCGACGCCGACGGGGATGCGCCGCCATCATGAAGCTGGCCAGCCCAGGTGTGTCGAAATACACCGATTCGTAGGCCGACGACCGCACCCCGTCGATCTCGAGCACGCGCACGCCGGCATCGAGGTCGTCGAGCACCGCGTCGACCTCGCTGCGTGGAAGCACGTACTTGCGGTCGACGCGGGTGAGCAGGCCCGCCCGGTCGGTGAGTTCGACCAGGCCGATGCTATCCAGGCCGGCGAGGGTCGCCTCCAGCGACGAGTCGGCGAGCACGGTGTCCGCACTCAGCGTGGCGGTGTTCATCGCGCCGTCTCCTGCAGGACGCCGGTACCGATCGTGGTGTCGGGTTCGCTGTCGGGCGTGCCGGCATCCGTCGCGTCGTTCCTGCGGACCGGGATCGGGCCGTGGGGCATGGATCGCGCGGCGCCCACCTGGTAGCGCACGTCGACAACGGTGGTGTCGTTGACCAGATCGAGTCTGCGCACGTTCACGCCGTGCACCCGGGCATCGAGCAGCCCCTCGAGGTGCGCGATCAGCGCGGACTCGTCGGCGAATGCCGCATCCAGCGCCACGGTCTGCTGCCGATAGCTGCGGAACAGGCGGGGATTGTCGCCGAAGAACACCACGACGAGGATGAGGGCCATCATCGCAACCGTGAGCATGTTCGGTGCGGTGCTCAGTCCAGCCAGCAGACCCATGGCCAGGGCCGCGAAGTAGTAGGCCACCTCGTGCTGTTCGATCTCGCTCGAGCGCAGCCGGATGATCGACAGCACCCCGAAGAGGCCGAGACCGAGGCCGAGGCCGACGGTGCTGGTGGCGAGCACCTGCGCCACGGCCAGAACGCCGACGTTGACGACCAGGTATGCGACGACGAGGTCCCGGCGCCGGTGACGCGGGAAGTAGAGCCCGAACGTGAGCAGGCTGATGAAAAGCAGATCGATCAGGATGATCGTGGCCTGCAGCATGGTGTCCTCCAAGTGAACAATCGGTAAAGCAACAATGTCTATCTAGCCCGGCGACCCTATGAGTCGGCTATGGGGCGGTTATGAGCCAGTCACGAGTTGCCTCTGGCTGCCCCCGCGAACCTCACGAATCGGCGGTGATCAACGCGGCGATGGTGTCCGACTCGCTCTGCAGCGTGTCGGCGGAGATCAGATCGCTCGCCTGCGCGGACAACAGGGCGGTCCAGCGGTCGAGGACCGCCTGGGCGTCGCCGCTGGCATACACGTTTGCCGTCAGCGTGGCCGTCGCGGCGTCGGTGAGGGCGGAGAAGGTGCTGTCGGCCAGGAATCGGGTCGCCAGGACGTTGTCGCCGCCCATGCCTCCCATGGCGCCGCCCTGGCCGCCGGCGGCCTGATCAGGGGCTGCCGCCCCTGGGGCGGCACCGTCGGGGACGGCACCGTCGGGGACGGCACCGTCGGGGACGGCACCGTCGGGCGGGGCCGGACGATCGCCGGCGCCCGCGCCGCCGGCACCGGGACCGCCGCCGGCCGGACCGCCGCCCATTCCTCCTCCGTCATTGTTCGTGGCGCCGAACGACAGGTTGGCATCCCAGGCCACCACGGTCATCAGGCCCGTCTCGCTGTCATAGCGCAGGTAGGAGTTGTTGCCCGGACCGTCGATGTCGTCGAAGTTGCCGGTCAGGTCCTCCACGGCGAGGTAGGTGGCGAAGGCGTCGACATCGAGGTAGTCCCCGAGCTTTGCGCTGAAGGTCGCGTCGTCCGAGTTGTTGATGAAGTCGAGGAATGAGACCAACGGGGTGAGGTCGTCGTCGCCGGTCTTCTGGTCGAAGACGTCCTCGTAGTCGGCGGCATCATCCCCGCGATAGCTGTAGTCGCCGGTGGAGTCGGCCTTGTAGGTGATGCCGGCGCTCTCGAAGGTGTCGTCGTTCCACAGGTCGTCGTCGATGCTCTCCATGACCAGGCGCAAGGCCTCATCCCCGCCGTTCACGCTCAGCCGGACCGCGGCCGATTTCTCGGTGGCGAGTCCGCTGAGGCCGATGACCTCGAGCGCCACGGCCTCGTTCAGCGAAGACTCCGTGGTGTTCCCTCGCACGATGAATTCGGTGCGGTTTTGGTAGGCCTGGTCGTCGACGTACTTGTCGAGCCTGATCAGCCATGGCAGGGTCTCCGGATCGTCGGTGCTCACGGTACCGTCGCCGCTGTCGACTTCCGCCGGAACGTCTTGGCCGGTCTTCGCGGCGGAGTCACCGCCGATGCCGCGGAGGCTCGAATTGCCCTTGAGGCGCAGCCCTACCTGTTCGAAGACCGTGCCGTCGATGGTCAGGGTCGCCGAGATCCAGTCTTTGTCGCCGTTCGCGCCGTAGGCGTCGAGCATCGCCTGGTAGTCGTCCTCGTCGAAATCGACCGTGATGGAGTGCACGAGACTGGTGTCGTAGAAGTCGGACCCGACCAGGGCCGCGACCTGCTCGGCCGACAGCGATGAGGAGGAGGTGCCGGTCGCGGCCGAGCTGCAGGAAGCCAGGCCGCCGACGGCGAGGATGCCGACCAGCACGGCGGCGATCGGCATGACTGTGGCCCTCGCCTTGGCTCGCCCGGGCCGTCGAGCCGGGCGTCCGAAACCGTCGGTGGATGGGGGCTTATGCATGGAATACCTTCCGGATGGGGAAGCCCCAGTCCATCAAGCGCGCCTATGCGTCGTCTATGAATGACCCATGCCTGGGCTAAGTGCCGGCCGAGCGTCCGCGAGACAAAAAGAAGGGCCGGTTCAGCATTTCTGCTGAACCGGCCCAACTCGTTCGTGCACTTGGTTGCGGGGGCAGGATTTGAACCTACGACCTCTGGGTTATGAGCCCAGCGAGCTACCGAACTGCTCCACCCCGCGCTACAAGTACAAATTTACCACAGCCTCCCGAACCGGCGGACCACCGGCCGGAGCGCGGCAGGCCGACCGACGGTCCCGGAAAACCGAACGCGGGCGCTGCGCCGGTTCGCGGGTGGCAGACCACCCGCGGAACGGCGCAACACCCGCGCATGGCGGCGTGCCTGGCTAGCCGAGCAACGCCAGCATGCTGGTGATGGTGTCAGCCAGCTTCTTGTCCGCAACACCGTAGGCAGCGAAGTCGCCCGAGGTCAGGGCGGCCTGCTTGTCGCTGAGCGCCTGCTTGGCCACGGCCAGAAGCGACTTCAACTCCGCGTCCTTGACCGGGTCTCCGGTCGAGGTGGGCGGGGTCGTCGTGCCCGGGTCCGTCGTCGGGGTCGTCGGAGTCGCCGGCACCGCGGTGTCGCCGGCGTTCGCACCGGAGTCACCGCCGAAGAGCACGTCGAGCGCCTTGTCGAGGGTGTCCTCGAACGCGATCTGGTCACCGAACGCCACGAGGACCTTCTGCAGCAGGGGGTAGCTGGTCTCACCGGTGGACTGCACGTAGACGGGCTGCACGTAGAGCAGTCCACCACCGACCGGCAGTGTCAGCAGGTTGCCGTTGAGCACCTTCGACTGGCCCTGCTTGAGCAGGTTCAGCTGGGTGGACACGGTCGGGTCGGCGTTGAACTTCGCCTGGACCTGGCCGGGGCCGGGAACCGTGTCGTCCTTCGGCAGCGTGAGGAGCCTGATCTTGCCGTAGCCCTCGGCACGCTTACCATCGGTGGATCCGGCATCAGCGTCGACCGCAAGATAGCCGGTGAGCACGTTGCGGCTGGTCGCACCGGTCGCGTCCGGGATGAAGGTCGAGTACAGCGTGAACGCTGGATCCTTCGACCCCGGCACCTGCATGGTGAGGTAGTACGGGGGCTGCAGGGTCGTGTTCGTCGACGGCGACACCGGGTCGTTCGGCGTGGTCCAGGCGTCGTCCACGGAGTAGAACGAACCGGGATCGGTGACGTGGTACTTGCCGAGCACCTTGCGCTGCACCTTGAATAGGTCGGCCGGGTAGCGCACGTGGCTCATCAGCTCACCGCTCATCGCGCTGATCGGCTTGAGCGTCGACGGGAAGATCTTCTGCCAGGTCTTCAGCAGCGGATCCTCGTCGTCCCAGGCGTAGAGCGTGACCGAGCCGTCGTAGGCGTCGACCGTGGCCTTGACCGAGTTGCGCATGTAGTTGATGGTGTCCAGCGCGAACGGCTGCGGAGGCGTCTCAGTGTCGGCGATCGCGTCGCTCAGGCCTACCGGTGTCGAGTAGGGATAGCTGGCCGACGTGGTGTACCCGTCGACGATCCACTTCAGGCGGCCGTCGACGACCGACGGATACGCGTCGGAGTCGAGCGTGAGGTACGGGGCCGCCTTCTGCACGCGGGTGACCGGATCGCGGTCGTAGAGGATCTGCGACTTCTCGTTCACGGCGTTGGCGAGGAAGATCTGCTCCGACTGGAACTTCAAGGCGTAAATCAGCTTGTTGAAGGGATTGTCGAGCTTCGGACCGGCGTTGCCGGTGAAGGTGGTGTACGTCTGCTGGGCGCCGTCGACTCCGGACGGGTAGTCCAGCTCGACCGGCTTTGTGCCCTCGGGGGCTCCGACGATCGAGTAGACGGGCGAGCTCTCACCGAAGTACACGCGTGGCTCGTATTTGCCCAGGGATCCGCTGCTCGGGATGCCAGACTCGAGGAAGACCGGCTGGCCGTCGGCCGAACGCTGGTTGCCATAGGCCGCCACGACGCCGTAACCGTGGGTGTACACGATGGTGGAGTTGACCCAGGTTGCGCCGGCGTTGAGGCCGGAGAGCTTGAGGTCACGAACGGCGACCACGGTGTCCTGGGACTTGTTGTCGATCGTGTACCGGTCGACGTCGAGATTCGACGGGAACTGGTAGTACTGCTTGAACTGCTCGAGCTGGCTGAACGCGTCACTGACGAGGGCCGGATCGAGGATGCGAATGTTCGCGGTGGTCTCAGCATCGGCACGGAGTGCGCCCGGCTCGGCCGTGGTGCTCGCGTTGTACGGGATCTCCTCCACATCGGCGAGGCCATAGGCATCCCGGGTGAGGTTGATGTTGCGTTCGATGTACTGAGATTCCAGGGTCTTCGCGCTGGGGTCGACCTGGAAACGCTGCACGACCCAGGGGTAGAGCGAGCCGAGAAGCAGGCTGCTCACGATCAGGAGCGCCGTGCCGACGATGGGCAGGCGCCAGCGGCCGATGACCGCCGTGACGAAGAAGAGGATCGCGACGACCGCCGCGATACCGGCGAGGATGGCGCGGCCGGGGATCGTGGCATTCACGTCGGTGTAGCCGGCGCCGGTGAAGAGCTCGTTGGCGTCGGACAGGGTCGTGTACTGGTCAAGCCAGATGCTGACCGCCTGGAGCAGCAGGTACAGACCGGCGGTGACCGCGATCTGAACCCGCGCGGCGCGGGCGACGAGCACGTCGCGCCCGCTCACGCGGATGGCTCCGTACAGGTAGCTCGTTGCCGCGGCGACGATGGCCGCGAGCAGCACAACCGCCGAAGCGAAGCCGAGCACCGACTGGAAGAACGGGAGGTCGAAGAGGTAGAACGACACGTCGAACCCGAACTGCGGGTCGGTCCGGCCCGTCGGTGTGCGGTTCAGCCACATCAGCACGACCTGCCAGCGCGTCGCCGCGGCGACACCGGCGAACAGGCCGAGCAGCGCGGGGATGCCGTACATGGCGAGGCGACGCAGCGGCTCGATCACCTGCTGGTAGCGATCGAGCTGGGAGTTGAGCTTGGCGTAGACCGGTCGGAGCCGGTACGCGATCTGGATGCTGACCCACACCGGGAGGGCCATGGCGATGAAACCGATCAGGAACAGAACCGTGCCCGCGATCCACTGTGTGGTCAGCACGCTGAGGAAGCCGAGCTGGTCGAACCAGAGGACATCCGCGTAGAGTCCGGCGAAGATGAAGAACACAATCACCAGCCCCGCGATGATTGCGGCCGTGATGGCCAGGGGGGCTCTGCTCCGTCGGGGGGTGCCCGCGGATGAATTAGTGCTCACGAATTAGCCTCTTGCTCTCTCCGGAAAGGGTCAACCTCCAGTGTAGACAGGGCTTTCGATCCATACCTGCACATTGACCCCGAGGCAGTTAACGGTCTAGTCACGGGAGGGCGCCCGAGTCCGGTGCGCAGCCGGTGGTCTGCCGGTGTCGCCCGGCTCAGTCGACCGGGCACGTGGGCAGTGCGGACAGGTCGCCATCGGTGCGGATGGCATCGAGAACCGCCAGTGAGTCGTCGAGCGTCTTCACCGCGAAGACCTTGAGGCCGTCGGGTACGTGCCCGGTGACCTCGTCGCAGTTGCCCGAGGGAGCGAGGAACCAGTCGACGCCCGCAGCGCTGGCGGCCGCGAGTTTCTGACGGATGCCGCCGATCGGTCCCACGGTTCCGGTCTGGTCGATTGTTCCGGTGCCCGCGACATCAGCCCCACCCTGGATGGCGCCAGGGGTGAGCTTGTCGATGATCCCCAGGGCGAACATCATGCCGGCGCTCGGCCCGCCGACCTGGTCGAGCTGGATCTTCACCTCGAACGGGAAGTCGTAGGTCGTCGTGACGTTGATGCCGACGACGACGGCGCCGGAGGACTCCACCGGGGCGACGTCCACCGTGAGAGCCTTGCCGTCGCGCACGATCCCGATGCTGGCCTTCTGCACCGTGCCGTTCGCTTTGAGAGCCTGCCGCAGCGACGCGATGTCGGCCACGGCGGCGCCGTTGACGGAGACGACCTGGTCGCCCGCCTTCATAATCCCCTCGGCCGGTGAATCCTTGGGCAGAGAGACCACGGAGACGAGCGTCGGGTACTCGTAGCCCAGGCTGGTCAGGGCCGCGGCGATGGCATCCTGCTGCGAATTGACCATCAGGGCCTGGTTTTGGGTGTCCCGCTGCTTGGTCGTGACACTCGGCGGGAAGGCGACGTCGATCGGGATGACGGCCTGGCTGGAATCGAACCAGGCCGCGGCGACGTTCAGCCAGCTCGGCCGGTTCTCCGGGTTGCCGACCAGCGACACCGTGAGCAGGTCGAGGCTGCCCTCCGTCGGGTAGACGGTTTCGCCGGGGATGGTGATCAGGGGCGTCTCTTTGCCATTGTGCTGGGCCGTGCCGATCGTGTTGTACACCGGACCCGGCTTCTCGATCACGTAGGGAGACGGGGTCACGCCGAGGATGAGACCGATCCCGAGGGCGACGGCGAGAACGATCCAGCCGACCCTTCCGGCCCGGCCCGGTCGGTGGGGATGTTCGCCGGACGACGGCGCGTCATCGGTGAAAAGGGCCACCGGGTTCCTTCCAGGTTGCGTGTTCGCGACAGGCGGACACCAGACCAGCCGGCGCGGGACATTTCCCAGCTCGGACAGGCGATCTCCGGATAGCGTAGAGGCACGCGACTGAGAGGTGCCTGAAGTGGCCGACGACTCCCGACCCGAAGAGGGTCAGAATCCTGAAGACGAGTTCCGGGACATGCTGCGCGACATCCTGTCAGGGAAGTCGTCGATCGATCCGAGCCAACTGGCCGGTGCAGCCGGACTGCCCAACGACCCGGCGAGCATTGCCGCGCTGATGAGCCAGTTGCAGGGAGCCCTGCAGGGCGGCGGCGACGGCGCAATCAACTGGGACATCGCGCTCAGCCAGGGCCAGGAGCGTGCCGCGACCGGGGCCCTGGCTCCGACGCCGAAAGAGCGCTCCGAACTCGACCAGGCCTTCCACGTCGCCGCCCTCTGGCTGGACGACGTGATCTCCGTCGCCGAACTCACCACGTCGCCGCGGCTGATGACGCGCAAGGAGTGGGTGACCGCGACCATGCCGCTGTGGACCCAGTTGGCCGAGCCGGTCGCGACGAGCATCTCCGATTCGCTCACCCGCGTTCTCACCGAACAGGCGCCCGAGGAACTGCAGGGGATGATGGCCGGCGCGAGCCAGGTGATGCGCAGCATCGGCGGCACGCTGTTCGCGATGCAGCTCGGCCAGGTCGTCGGCCAGCTCTCCAGCGAGGTCGTCTCCGGCGGTGACGTCGGGATTCCCCTTCTCAGCGACCAGGTTGCGGCACTGCTCCCCCAGAACGTCGCCGAGTTCGGCGAGGGCCTGGACGTGCCCATCGACCAGGTGCAGATCTACCTGGCCGTGCGGGAGCTCGCGCACGCCCGTCTGTTCCGGCATTCCCGCTGGCTCCGGCTGCACCTGATCAGTTCGATCACCGACTTCGCGCGCGGCATCCACATCGACACGAGCCGGCTCGAGGAGCTGGCGGAAGGCTTCGACCCGGCCAACCCCGAGGAACTGCGCCAGGCCATGGTCAACGGCTCGCTGATCCCGCCGAAGACCGACGCCCAGCTGGCCGCACTGGGCCGGCTGGAGACCATGCTCGCCCTGGTCGAGGGGTGGGTCGACGTGGTCACGCTCGAAGCGACCGAACGGCTGCCCAAGGCGGACGCGATCGCCGAGACCGTCAAACGTCGCCGGGCATCCGGCGGCCCGGCCGAATCCGCGTTCTCCACCCTGGTCGGGCTCGAGCTGCGACCCCGCCGATTGCGGGAGGCCGCGGCCATGTGGCAGGCCGTGACGGATGCCGTCGGCAACCAGGGCCGCGACGAACTCTGGGCGCACCCCGACCTTCTGCCCACGAGCGCCGACCTCGACGACCCGCAGAGTCTCGTGGCCCGGCTGACCGGATCGGCGCAGGGCACGGAGCCGCTGCTCGACGAGGTCGACCAGGCGCTCGAGGACCTGTTGCGCGACGACAACACCGACCGCCCGCACGAGGCGTAGGCCGGGTCTCGACAAGCTCGACCACCGGGTCTCGACCAGCACCGCGTCGCCGGCCGGGTCTCGACAAGCTCGACCACCGCGGTGATCGAGCCTGTCGAGCGGCGATCGAGCCTGTCGAGCGGTGATCGAGCCTGTCGAGCGGTGATCGAGCCTGTCGAGATCCTGGTGACCTAGATCAGGCCCTTGGTGTGCCAGATCGTCTTGGTCTCCGTGAATGCGACGATGCGCGCGAGCGAGGGGCTCGCGGCATCCGGACCGTTCTCGGGCTGCAACACCCGCGTGAGGGTCTCGGCCGCATCGATCTGCAGGTGCACCCAGTCGAGCTCGCCGGCTCCGACGAGGTCGATGGCGTTCACATCGGCGTGGCTGGCCAGCCACGGCGCCATCTCGGCGGGCGACCCGGTGAGGATGTTCACGACCCCGCCCGGTACGTCGCTGGTGGCGAGCACCTCGCCGAGGCTGACCGCGGACAGCGGCATCTTCTCGTTGGCGATGACGACGACCGTGTTGCCGGCGACCAGGGCGGGCGCGACCGCGCTGACCAGCCCGAGCAGCGACCCGCCGGACTGCGGGGCGATGATCGCCACGACACCCGTCGGCTCGGGCACGGAAATGTTGAAGTAGGGTCCGGAGACCGGATTCGCGTTACCGGCAACCTGCACGTACTTGTCGGCCCAGCCGGCGTACCAGACCCAGCGGTCGATCGCCTCGTCGACCTGGGCGGCCGCCTCGTTCGGCGTCACGCCCTCGGTCTGCACGATCTCGTCGATGAACTGCGCGCGGCGGCCCTCGAGGAGTTCGGCGATGCGGTAGAGCACCTGGCCGCGGTTGTACGCAGTCGCGCCGGCCCAGCCGCCGAGGGCCGACCGTGCGGCGACGACCGCGTCGCGGGCATCCTTGCGGCTGGCCTGCGCCGCGTTGGCGAGAAAGGCCCCCGCGTGCGAGCGGATCTCGTACACCCGGCCGGACTCGCTGCGCGGGAACTTGCCGCCGATGTAGAGCTTGTAGGTCTTGGGAACGGCGAGGCGGGTCACTTTGAAGCCTTCTTTCGTGAAACGGGGGGCTTCGCGTCGAGTTCGGGCGAGGCTTCGGCGGGAGCCGTCGTGACGGTGCGGGCGGTCGCCCGGCCCGTTGCCGGCTTGAGGTACGAGGCGAGACCGTGGCGGCCGCCCTCACGCCCGTAGCCGGACTCCTTGTAGCCACCGAACGGGCTGGCCGGGTCGAACCGGTTGAACGTGTTCGCCCAGATCACTCCGGCACGGAGCTTGTCGGCGACGGCGAGGATGCGACTGCCCTTCTCGCTCCAGATTCCCGCGGACAGACCGAACGGCGTGTTGTTCGCCTTGGCGATCGCCTCGGCCGGGGTACGGAACGTGAGCACGGAGAGCACCGGCCCGAAGACCTCGTCCCTGGCGATGCGGTGGCTGGTCGACACATTGGTGAAGATGGTCGGCGCGAACCAGAAGCCGCTGTCGGGGAGCGCGCAGGCGGGACTCCAGCGTTCGCCGCCCTCCTGCTCGCCGATGTCGGCGAGCTCGCGGATGCGGCGCAACTGGTCGGCACTGTTGATCGCGCCGATGTCGGTGTTCTTGTCGAGCGGGTCACCCAGACGCAGGGTGGAGAGACGCTGCTTGAGCCGGTCGATGACGTCGTCGTGGATGCTCTCCTGCACCAGTAGGCGACTTCCCGCACAGCAGACGTGACCCTGGTTGAAGAAGATCCCGTTGACGATTCCCTCGACGGCCTGGTCGATCGGCGCGTCGTCGAAGACGATGTTCGCGGCCTTGCCGCCGAGCTCGAGGATGACCTTCTTGTCCGTGCCGGCCACGGACCGGGCGATGGCCCGGCCTGCTCCGGTCGACCCGGTGAAGGCGACGAGGTTGACGTCGGGGTGGCCGACGAGCGCCTGGCCGGTCTCCCGGCCACCGGTGACGATGTTCACCACTCCGGCGGGAAGATCGGCCTGCTGCAGGATCTCGGCGAACAGGAGCGCGGTCAGGGAGGTGGTCTCCGCCGGCTTGAGCACGACCGTGTTGCCGGCCGCGAGGGCGGGGGCGATCTTCCAGGCGAGCATGAGGAGCGGGAAGTTCCACGGGATCACCTGGGCGGCGACACCGCGCGAGGACGGGGTCGGCCCGACGCCGGCGTGATCGAGCTTGTCTGCCCAGCCGGCGTAGTAGAAGAACCACGCGGCGACGAGGGGCACGTCGACGTCGCGGCTTTCCTTGATCGGCTTGCCGTTGTCGAGGGTCTCGGCGACCGCGAGTTCGCGGGCGCGTTCCTGCACGAGGCGGGCGATCCGGAAGAGGTACTTGCCTCGGTCGCTGCCGGAGAGCTTGGACCAGGTGCGGTCGTAGGCGCGCCGGGCCGAAGCGACGGCGGCGTCGACATCCGCCGTGTTGGCGTGGGCGATCAGCGCGATCGGCTTCTCGGTGGCCGGGTTGATGCTCTGGAACGGTTCGCCGCGACCGGCGACGAACTCGCCGTTGATGAAGAGGCCATAGTCCGACCGGAGGTTCAGCACTGCCTGGGACTCCGGTGCCGGAGCGTAGTCAAGAAAGCTCATTTGGTGATTCCTTAATCGATCGTCACGTAGTCGGAGCCGGAGTAGTGCCCGGTGGTCATCTTCTGGCGCTGCATCAGCACGTCGTTGAGCAGGCTGGACGCACCGAACCGGAACAGGCTCGGGGTCAGCCACTCCTCACCAACGGTCTCGGCCACGGTCACGACGTACTTGATGGCGTCCTTAGAGGTACGGATGCCGCCGGCCGGCTTGACGCCGACCCGGGCACCGGTGAGGCGCTTCCAGTCCCGCACGACCTCAAGCATCGAGAGGGTGACCGGCAGCGTCGCCGCCGGCGCCATCTTGCCGGTGGAGGTCTTGATGAAGTCGCCGCCGGCCAGGATGGCCAGCCACGACGCGCGCCGCACGTTGTCGTAGGTGTTCAGTTCCCCGGTCTCGAGGATCACCTTGAGGTGGGCGTAGCTCCCGTCGACACGGCGACAGGCCTCCTTGACCGCGACGATCTCGTCGTAGACCTGGCCGAACCGGCCGGAGAGGAACGCACCACGGTCGATGACCATGTCGACCTCGTCGGCTCCGGCGCGAACGGCGTCGCCGACATCCGCGAGCTTGACGGCCAGCGAGGCGCGTCCGCTGGGGAATGCGGTGGCGACGGCGGCCACGTTGATGCCGGTGTCGGTGCCGGCGGCGTGCGCGGATCCGAGCGCCTCGACGGCGACGGGAACGAGGTCGCCGTAGACGCAGACGGCGGCGACCCGCGGGCAGGCAGGGTCACCCGCGTCGGGGGTGAGCGCCTTGCCGACCAGGGAGCGCACCTTTCCGGGGGTGTCCGCACCCTCGAGGGTGGTGAGGTCGATCAGGCTGATGATCTTGTCGAGCGCCCACTTCTTCGAGCTGGTCTTCACCGAGCGCGAACCGAGGTCGGCGGCACGCTGCTCGAGCCCGACGGCGTCGATGCCCGGGATCCCGTGCAGATACCGGCGCAGGTTCGCGTCGGTGGCTTCGCCGCCCAGGAGCGCGAGGGCGCGTTCCCCGGTGTTCAGCTGGGCCATGGCCAATTGACTGCTAGTCATGTGTTGTCCTTGCGGTTTGGGTTGGTCAAGCCTCGTCGCCGAGGATGGCGAGTGCGGTGTCTTCGTCGGTCACCAGGATGCTGCAGAGTCCGCTGCCGACGATGGCGCGGGCGACCGCGTGCTTGGAGCTGCCGGCAATGACGGCGATGGCCGTTTTCGCCTGGCGGAGCTGCTCCAGCTGGATGCCGAGGGTGCGTCCGTCGAGATCGGGGTCGACGATGTTGCCGTTGCTGTCGATGTACCGGCCGACGATGTCGCCGACCGCCCCCTTGCGCACCAGCTCGGCGACCTGCTCGGCTGTGAGGTAGCCGCTGTCGACCAGGGCGGAATTCTCGTCCGCCTGGCCGGCACTGAAGAGATAGGCCGAGGCCGCGCTCGCCAGGTTGAGCACGGCAGCGACGGCGCGGTCGGACTCGATCGCCTGTTTCGTTTCGAGGCGTTCGAGGATGGCCGGGCTGGGCAGCAGTGTCGCCGCTCCCGAGCCCTTGTGCGCGATGCTCACCGCGGTCGCCGCTGCCGTGCCGGCCCGCCGGTTCAGACTGACGCCGCCGTTGATCTGCACCACGTTGACCCCGTGCGCCCAGCCCTGTTTGAGGTGCACGCCGACCTCGTGCAGGGTGCGACCCCAGCTGATCCCGAGCGTTCGGGGCACCGGGCGGAGGCCGGTGAGATAGTCGGCCGCGGCCTGCGCGGTGCGGGACTGGAGTTCCTCGTCGCTGGCGACTCCGGCGGAGGAGACCACGATGGCATCCGTCAGGCCCGTCGCCTCACGCAGCCGGCGTTCGACCGACAGTCGACGAGCACGGGGGTGGACGATCTCGATCCGGATGAACCCGCTGGCCTTGGCCTGCGCGAGCAGCCGGCCGACCTTCCACCGGGTGAGGCGGAGGACGGTGCCGATCTCGTCCTGAGTCCTGTTTTCCTCGTAGTACAGCTCGGCGGCCCGAATTGACAGCAGTTCGTCACTATCGATCACTCTGGTGCGCTCCATCCGATTTTGAGTTCAGCTTAAGTCTCCTGCTCCTCGCAATCAACATCTGATTGGAATCTTGCTCATCTGAGCGGAAGCGCCTGACGGTGCCACAATCTAGGCTCGGAGCATGGCTCCCACCTATGCGCTCGCGGTCGATCTCGGCGGAACCAAGGTCGAGGCAGCCCTCGTCGACGACCAGGGCGGTGTGCTCACGTCGAGTCGCCGCCGCTCCCCCACCGGGCCGACGGCGACCAGCGACCAGCTCGCCGCCGCCGTCACCACGGCAGTCACCGGCGCACTCGCCGAACTCCCGGCCGACGGGCAACTCGTCGGAGCCGGTATCGGCAGCGCCGGGCCGATCGCCGTCACGAACGGGACGGTCTCGCCGCTGAACCTGCCCGCGTGGCGCGGGTTCCCGCTCGGGGACCTGGTCCACGGCCTGGTGCCGGCTATCCCGGTGCGAGTGCGCCTGGACGGCCTCTGCATCACGGTGGCCGAGCACTGGCTCGGGGCGGGGCAGGGGGCCGACAGCCTGATGGGCATGGTCGTGTCCACCGGGGTCGGCGGCGGCCTGATCCTCGGCGGCAGGACGGTATCCGGGCCGAGCGGCAATGCCGGACACATCGGCCACATCGAGGTCGGCGGTTTCGACGACCGGTGCGCCTGTGGCGGGATCGGCTGCCTGGAGGCCGTCGCATCCGGCCCCCGGACCGTGGCCTGGGCGCGCGCCCGGGGCTGGACCGGCTCGACGGGCGAGGAGCTCTCGGTGTCGTACGGGGCCGGCGACGTGGTCGCCGTGGCGGCGGTCCGCCGGTGCGGCCGCGCGATCGGGCAGGCGATCGCGTCGGCCACGAACCTGGTCGACCTGGACATCGTCGCCATCGGCGGCGGCTTCTCCCAGGTCACCCCCGACCTGTTTGATTTCGTGCGCGAGGCCGTGGATGAACGCACCTCGTTCGAGTTCGCCCGTCGGGTGCGGGTGGTGCCGTCTGGCCTGTCCGGGGACGGCCCGCTGATCGGCGCAGCCGCCCTCATCCACCGGGCGGGGCTGGTCGACTGAGCCAGGCGGCTCGGCCCGCCCGCGTCAGCGCGCCCGCTGCAGGTCGTCTTCGAGCAAATGCGGGCGCGAGATCACGGCGCCGGCCAGGCTGACGGCGACGCCCGTCGCGAGCAGGAAGATGAGCGGCCAGTGCCAGGATCCGGTGGCCTGGTGCAGCACGCCGACAACGAGCGGTCCCAGCGCACCGAGCGTATAGCCCACGCCCTGCACGAAGCCGCTCAGCGCCACCGCGCCCTCGTGCGTTCGGGTGCGTAGATTGATCAGCACCAGGGCTAGCGGGAAGAGTAGCGGGCCGAGCCCGGCCAGGCCCACCCACAGCACGGTGAGGCTTGACGGGGCGAGCAGAAGCCCGAGATCGCCGGCGACGAACGCGACCATGCCGACGTAGACGAGCAGGCCCGGATTCTTCATCCGCACGGTGAGGTACGGCACGATCAGGGCGCCGGGCAGGCCGACCGCCGCGTAGAGAGACAGTAGAGTGCCGGCCTGGCCGGGGGTGACTCCGGTGGTCTGGATGAGCAGCTGCGGCAACCAGGCGAACATCGCGTAGGCGTTGAGCGACGAGGTGGCGAAGACGAGGGCGATCGCCCAGGCGATGGAGGATCGCCAGATCCGGCCGAGCAGCGCCGGTGCGGCCTCCGCGATGGGCGCGGCGGACGACAGGTCCCGGCCACGTTCCCGCAGCAACAGGGTGAGCCACGGGAGGAGAGCCACCAGGGCCGGGAGCATCCACATGCCGAGCGAGACGCGCCAGCCCGCGGCATCCGCGACCGGTACGGCCACGAGCGGCGGCAGCATTGTGCTCAGCGCCATCACGGTCACGTAGAGCGAGGTGACCAGGCCCACCCGGTCGGGAAAGTAGCGCTTGACCAGAGGGGGCAGCAGGATGTTACCGACGCCCATCCCGGCAAACGTGATCACACTGCCGATGATGAGCCAGGTGATCGACCCGGACACGCCCCGGGCGAAATGCCCGGCCACCATGGTGACCAGCGCGAGAATCAACGCCGGCTCGAGCCCGAGGCGCCGGGCGAAGACCGGCGCGAAGATGCCGAAGACCGCGAAGCATACCGGGGGAAGCATGCCGAGCACGCCGATGAAGACCGCTCCCAACGGAATGTCGGCGTTCACCTCGGTAAGGATCGGCGACAGGGCCGCGACGGCAGTGCGCAGGTTGACGGCGACGAGGACGATCCCGACCAGGGCGAGCGCGCGGCCTGCCCTGTAGGGGTTGGGAGAGTCGGTCACGGAGGCAAGTCTAGGCTGGACACCATGCCCGATTTCGCGAAATACCTCCCGTTCAGCCAACGTCCCGCCGTCGACGAAACCGAGGCCGGCTCCGACTGGAGGGCACCGCTGGCGGAGACGCTCACGGCCATCGCCGATTTGCTGGCCGAGCTGACCCCGGAGCAGTGGGAAGCGCCGAGCCTCTGCGGCGGCTGGCGGGTGCGCGATGTCGCCGGCCACCTGATCTGGCGGCTCGGCAGCACCAATCGGGAGCTGGTGCGCAGCCTGGGCCGCGCGATGCTGCACGGTCGCTTCGTGAACCCGAACCGAGGGATGGACGTGGTCAGCCGGGCCGCGGCCGAGGCCGAGCCGGCCGAGCTCGTCGCCGGGCTGCGCCGGATCGCCGCGGACCGGCTGGCCGGTCTCGGGCGCCACGGCGTCACCGAGCTGACCGAGGCGGTCGTGCATGGCTTCGACATCGCCCGTGCGCTCGACCTGACCCTGACGGTCGCGCCGGTCGCGACCGGGGCGGTCGCTCTCCGCCGGGCCCTGATCGCGCCCACCCCGGTGAAGGCCGTGCTCCGGCGTCGCACCCTCGTGGCAACGGATGCGCTCTGGCGGGTGGGCCGGGGCCAGGCCTTCGAGGGCACCTCAGAAGACTTCATCCTGTTCCTGTTCGGCCGCGAGGGTTTCACGCCGGGCGGTCGCCGCACCGCGGAGTAGCCCCGCGTTCATCGCTCAATGCGGGTGCCGGGCGGCTCAGGAGCAGGGAGGCTCGCCCCCGCGCGGGTCGACCCTCGCGTTCGGGCACCGGGCGGGGCTGCTTCGCCGCGCCCGTTTCCGCAGGGCGCCACCGCGGGCGCGGACGCGGGCTGCCTAATCCGGCGCGGAGACGCGGGGTCTCGACAGGGGCGGGCACCGGAAGGGGCTGGCACCGGGCGGGGCGGGCACCGGAAGGGGCTGGCACCGGGCGGGTCAGGAGAGGAGGTGGCGCACCCGTTCCACGTCGTCGCGCATCTGCACGATGAGAGGGTCGATGCCCGTGAAGGCAACCATGCCGCGAATCCGGTCGACGAACGACACCTCGACCACGTGGTCATAGAGGTCGATCTCGCGATCGAGCACGTAGGCCTCGACCTGCTTCTGCGCAACGCCGTCGAAGGTGGGATTGTTGCCGACCGAGATCGCCGCCGGGTAGCGCACACCGGCATCCGTCAGCCAGCCCGCGTAGACACCATCGGCCGGAATGAGGCCCTCGGAGTCCGGGGAGAGGTTGGCGGTCGGGAAGCCCAGTTCGCGCCCCCTGGCCGCACCGTGCACGACCTCGCCGCGAACGGTCGGCACGTGGCCGAGCAGCCCGGTCGCGGCGAGTACGTCGCCACGAGACAGGAGTTCACGAATCCAGGTCGAGGACACCCGCCTCTCCCGGTCAGGCATCACGTCGTCGATGAGGCGCACATCGAACCCGTTTGCGGCGCCGAGCCGCTCTAGCAGGTGAACGTCACCGGCGGCGCGGGCGCCGAAGCGAAAGTCCCGGCCGACGAGCACGTGCCTGGCGTGGAGTCCGTTCACCAGTACGGACTCGATGAAGTCCTCCGGCGCGAGAGCCGCGAGGGCCGTGTTGAACTCGAGCACGAGGGCGGCGGCGACGCCGGTCTCGCCGAGCAGGTTCAGTTTCTGTTCCGTGCTGATCAGGGCCTGCGGGCAATCGTCGGGCGCAAGCAGGGCGAGCGGATGCCGGTCGAACGTGGCCACGACCGAGGTGAGGCCCTCGGCGTCGGCGATCGCATTCAGCTCGGCGATGACGGCCCGGTGGCCGGCGTGCACGCCGTCGAACTTGCCGATGCTCACCGCGGAGGCAGGCCAGTCGGCGGGAATGTTACCGAGACCGTTGATGATCCTCATGCGCGGCCCGGAGCCCGGCGAGCGAGCCACCACATGCCCAGCAGCGGAAGCACGAGAGGGACGAATCCGTAGCCACGGCCGAACACCGACCACACGGTCTTGTGCTGGAACAGTTCGGGCACGACGAGGCTGAGCGTGCCGATCACGAGCACCCCGAGCAGTTCGAAGCCGATCGTCACCCAGGCGACCCGGTACCAGCCCCGCCCGCTGCGGACCAGGGCGATGGTGGCGACGATGTAGACCACTGCAGCGAGGGCGGACAGCGAGTACGAGAGCGGGGCGTCGGCGAAACTCTCCGCGATCTGAACGAACGAGCGACCGGTCGCGGCCAGAGCCAGGAGCCCGTACACGGCGATGAGCAGCCGGCCGATGCCGGTCACCCGTCGATTCGGTGCACCGTCGGTGGTCTTCACTTCGGCGTCGCTCTGCGGTCCAGTCATGGCTTGGTAATTATCGCAGCATCCGGCCGGTGCTTTCTCACAGTCCCTGCACCGTCCAGATCTGCAGCATGCGGTAGAGCATCACGGCCACGGCCAGGCCGGCCCCGCCCAGGATGACCGTGCTCCACCGGCTGCGTTCGATCAGTGCCCAGATAGCGGCCGCGACCGGGAGCAGAATCGCGCTGACCAGGTAGGTGTAGAACTCGAGCAGGCTGCCGCTCGGGTTGTTGCCCGTGAACGGCGCCGCGATCGCCACGACGAGCTGCGCCAGAAGGAGGAGTTCGACCAGGGCGGTGGCGCCCATCGACAGGTCGGTGGGTCGGCGGCCGAACAGGCCGAGGCCAATGCAGAGGAGTCCGGCGAGAACGGCGACCGCGATCTGCACCCAGGCGAACCACTCGATCATGCGTCACCGTCGAGAACGGACGCCTCGGGCGCAACGGGCACTTCGTCGGGCGGAAAGTTGACCAGCGACTTCGCCTGCGTGCCGCGGAACTCGACCAGACCGACCAGGCGCCCGCCCGGCGCGATGGCCGCGATCGGCCCGGACTGGCTCCGATCCTGCGCGGCGTCGACGTCGATGCGTTTGCCGTGGCCGAGGTCGATCGCCTGCTGCTCGGTGAGGTCCAGCCGGCCGAGGATGCGGGTAGCCGCCGTCGCCGGACCGATCAGGGCCGCCGCCACATCGAGTTCGTCGAGGGGGCAGGCCTCCTCGATCCGGAACGGGCCGATCCGGGTTCGTCGCAGGCTGGTGAGATGCCCGCCCACGCCGAGCCCGGCGCCGAGGTCGCGGGCGAGGGCCCGGATGTAGGTGCCCGATGAGCATTCCACCCGAACGGTGAGGTCGAGGAAGCCGTCGACCAGAGTGGACCCGAGCAGCTCGAAGGCGCTCACGGTGACCGGGCGGGAGGGGAGGTCCACCTCTTCGCCTGCCCTGACCCGGGCGTAGGCGCGCACCCCGTCGACCTTGATGGCGCTCACTGCGCTCGGCTGCTGGCTGATCGGCCCGGTGAGTGCCGCGATGCCGGCCGCGACGGCCTCAGGCGCGATTGCAGCCACGGCGTCGGCCGAGGCGCGGGCGGTCTCTTCGCCCTCCGCGTCATCCGTGGTTGATGCGGCGCCCAGCCTGATCGTGGCGAGGTATTCCTTGTCGAGGCCGACGACGAAGGTGAGCAGCCGGGTCGAGCTGTTGATGCCGAGAATAAGCAGGCCGGTGGCCATCGGGTCGAGCGTGCCGGCGTGGCCGACCTTGCGGGTGCCGGCGAGGCGGCGTGTGCGTGCGACCGCGTCATGGCTGGTCCAGCCCTGCGGCTTGTCGATCAGCACGAGTCCGCTTGTGGTGCCGCTCATGAGCGAGATCCGATCTGAGCCTTTGGCCCGTTGCCTGGCTGCCGAGAATCGTCGCTCACCCAAGTCATCGTATCCGCCAATCGGCGGCGCCGCGTTCGCCCCGGCCCGCGCCGGACGGCGTTCCCGGAGCGCATGCCCGACCTAGGCTGGGGCCATGAAGATTGCGGTAATCGGGTCGGGCGCCCTCGGCGGCACCTTCGCCACTCTGCTGGCCGGGGCGGGCCACGACGTGACCGTGACGGCGCGGGGCGCTGGGTTGGCCGCGATCCGGGCCGACGGCATCCGTCTCAGCGGCGGGTTCGGCGCGGCGCACGCCCACCCCACGGCTCTGGAACTCCTCGTCGACACCCCGGAACTGACCCTGGTCTGCACGAAGGCGCAGGATGCCGCGGCCGCCATCGCCGAGAATGCGGCCGTTCTCGACGGCACCCCCGTCATCGTCGTGCAGAACGGTCTGGACGGAGTGGCCACGGCCACCAGTCTGCTGCCCCGCTCGGAGTGCTTCGGCGCACTGTCGATCATCGCCGCGAACTACACGGCACCCGGCCAGGTGACCATCACCACCCCGGCCCCGACCTACCTCGGCCGCGGTTCGGGCCCCGCCGACGCGCAGGTCACCCGGTGGCGGGAGCTGCTGGGCGAGGCCGTGCCGACGATGGTGATCGACAATTTCGTCGGCGCGCAGTGGACGAAGCTCGTGGTCAACATGCTCAATTCGCTGCCGGCCATCACCGGGCTCAGCGTGCAGGAGGTCGTCGACCATGCCGGCCTCCGCCGGGTGATGACGGCGAGCATGCAAGAGACCGTGCGGGTCGGCATGAAACGCGGGGTGCGTTTCGGCGCCCTGCAGGGGCTCGGCGACGCCCGACTCCGCTTATTCTCCCGGCTGCCGCTGTCGCTGGGCCAGGCGCTGCCCCGGATGATGCGGGCACGGATGGGTAACGTGCCGAACCTCGGTTCAACCCTGCAGAGCCTGAAGCGCGGCCAGCGCACCGAGATCGACTTTCTGAACGGCGTCGTGGTGCGTGAGGCGGGCCTGGCCGGACTCGCTGCCCCGGTCAACACCCTCCTGACGGCGCTGGTGCACGAGGTCGAAGCATCGGGCATCGCGCTCAACCCAGCCGAGGTGTGTGCCCGCTTCGACGCGCTCCCCGGGCGCTGACACCTGGTCGCAGCCGGTTCAGCAGCTGTCGAAGAACCTCCGCTGCGGCAAAGCCGGGTCGGTGAGGTCGACAATGGTGGAGGCCCGGCTGCGCGGACGCACCTCGGTGCGGTAGAGGCGGTCCGCCAGGGCCTGCTCGTCGTCGAGGTCGAGGTCATCGCCGTGGCCGTCGACTCCGCCGGCACCAACGAGGGAAGGGCCACCGAGGTCAGCGGCGGACTCCACCGCGGTTTCGACCAGCACGCTGTAGGTCCAGGCGTCGCGAAGTTCCTGCCGGTTGAGGTAGTCGCCGTCGATCACCAGGGTCGCGTCGGGCGGCCCGGTCAGCCAGGTGGGTTCGATCCAGGCGTCGCGATCCGGGTCGAAGGCCCGGGTCACGAACCCGGTGCTGCCGCCCATCCGGAACGGGTCGATCAGCACCCGGCGCAGCAGCGAGAAGTCGTAGAGGTGCCGGAAAAGCCGCTCAGGGGACTCCGGGCCGAACCTCTCCTGCTCGACCCGCGACCGCCGGAAATTCACCAGCGACGCTCTGAAGGCGGGATGGTCGCGCTCCTCGAGAACGGCGGCGAGGTCGTCGGCGAAGGCCGCGCGAGCCACGTCGTCCGTGCCGTCCACGGCGAGGATCGTGCGCCCGCGGCCATAGAGGCCGAGGATCTCGGAGGCGAGCTCGCGGAGGAAATCGATCCGGGGTGTGGAGACAAGCTTCATAAATCGACCCTAGGTTAGAAAGCGTGACTGTCACAGCCCCGGCGGAACGCCTCGTCCCCGCGATCACGGCCTGGTTCAGGGCCAACGGCCGGGATCTCCCCTGGCGACGCGAAGGCTTCACCGCCTGGGGCACCCTGGTCAGCGAGTTCATGCTGCAGCAGACCCCGGTGAACCGGGTCATCCCTCGGCTGGAGGAATGGCTCGAACGCTGGCCGACCCCGGCCGCCCTGGCCGCGGTGCCGCCGGGCGAGGCGGTGCGCGCCTGGGCGAGCCTCGGCTATCCGAGACGGGCGCTCTGGTTGCACGCGGCGGCCGTCGAGATCACGGGGCGGCACGACGGCGTCGTGCCGGAAGACGTGGACGCGCTGCTCGCGCTGACCGGGGTCGGCGACTACACCGCGCGCGCCGTGGCCGCCTTCGCGTACGGCCACCGGCATCCGGTCGTCGACACCAACACCCGCCGGGTCATCGCGCGGGCCGTCGGCGGGCAGGCCGAGCCGGCACCGCCGGCACGCGGCAGGGACCTCGAGGCGATGGGCGCACTGTTGCCCACCGATCGGGACGCGGCCGCGGCGTTCAACGCCGCCATCATGGAACTCGGCGCGGTCGTCTGCACCGCGAGGAAGCCCCACTGCGACGCCTGCCCGATCCGCACCGACTGCGCCTGGGTCGCCGCCGGCTCCCCGGTCTACGACGGGCCACGCAAGGCGGTGCAGAAGCGGTTCGAGGGCAGCGACCGGCAGGTGCGCGGCCTGGTGATGGCCGAGCTGCGCGCCACCCACCGGCCGGTGACCGACGCGGAGATCGACGGGTTGTGGCCGGATGCCGGCCAGCGCGCTCGCGCCCTGGCCGGGCTGCTCGCCGACGGGCTCGCCGTGCGCCACGGCCAGGCCGGCTACACGCTGCCGCACGAGTAACACGGCACCGTCGACTCGGCGTGCGCCGCGGTCGGATCCGTGCCGCGACCCGGGCCCGGAAGCCGTACGATCGTAGCGATGACTGCTTCGATTTTGACCCCGTATGAAGACCTGCTCCGCGACACCCTCGCGAACGGTACGCCCAAGGCCGATCGCACCGGCACCGGCACCAGGAGCGTCTTCGGCCGCCAGCTGCGCTTCGACCTGGCCGCCGGCTTTCCGCTGGTCACGACCAAGCGGGTGCACTTCCCGTCGATCGCCTACGAGCTGCTCTGGTTCCTGCGCGGTGACGGCAACGTCAACTGGTTGCGCGATCGCGGCGTGAGCATCTGGAACGAGTGGGCCGACGCGGAGGGCGATCTCGGTCCGGTTTACGGGGTGCAGTGGCGCTCCTGGCCGACGGCCACCGGTGAGAGCATCGACCAGCTGTCCCAGATCATCGAGACCCTCCGCACCGACCCCGACTCGCGCCGAATGATCGTCTCGGCCTGGAATGTGGCCGACATCCCGAAGATGGCCCTGGCTCCCTGCCACGCCCTGTTCCAGTTCTACGTGGCCGACGGCAAGCTCTCGTGCCAGCTGTACCAGCGCAGCGCGGACCTGTTCCTCGGCGTGCCGTTCAACATCGCCAGCTATGCGCTCCTCACCCAGCTCGTCGCGGCCCAGGTCGGGCTGGAGCTGGGTGAGTTCGTCTGGACCGGCGGCGACTGCCACATCTACGACAATCACGTCGCCCAGGTCACCGAGCAGCTGACCCGGAGCCCCTTCCCCGCGCCGACCCTGCGCATCCAGACCCCCCGGGACAGCCTCTTCGACTACACATTCGAGGACCTGGTTCTGGAGAACTACCAGCACCACCCCGCGATCAAGGCAGCGGTCGCGGTATGACTCTTGGGCTGATCTGGGCAGAGAGCAGCAATGGAGTGATCGGATTTGACGGTGCGATGCCCTGGCATCTCCCCGAGGACCTCGCGCACTTCAAGGCGCTGACGAACTCCGGAGCCGTGCTGATGGGGCGTCGAACCTGGGATTCGCTTCCGCCACGGTTCCGGCCTCTGCCCGGCCGCGCCAATATCGTGATCACCCGGCAGCAGGGCTGGGCGCCGGATGGCGCGCTCGTCGCGCACTCCCTCGACGAGGCCCTGGCGCTCGTGACGGGCTCCGACACCTGGGTGATCGGGGGCCTGGAGATCTTCGCCCTGACCATCGGAGGCGCCGACGTGCTCGAGGTCACCGAGATCAACGCGGAGTACCGCGGCGACACGGATGCCCCGGTGATACCGGCCGGATGGCGTCGAGACGCGATCGACCCCGACGAGGGCTGGCACACCTCACGAACCGGTATCGAGTACCGGTTCGTGCGCTACCTGGCCGAGTAGACCGGCGCTCCTCGGCCGAGGCGCCCCGGCCGATCGCCGTCAGTTCGCGGGAGCCTCGGTGTGCGCTCCGGGTGCCGGAGACTCGTCGTCGTCGTCTTCGTCTTCGTCTTCGTCTTCGTCTTCGTCTTCGTCATCCTCGTCGTACTCGCGCGGCTTGACGTACGGGTCTTCATCGCCGGCGTACTTGGCCGTGCGGGCGAGCTCGCCGACCTCGGTGTCGCGCTCGCGCGCCTCCCGGAGCAAGTCGTCGATGAGCGCCGCGTTCTCGGGGATGGCATCGGCGATGAACTCCAGGGAGGGCGTCAGCCTGGCCGTGATGTTCTTGCCGACCTCGCTGCGGAGCATTCCGGTCGCGGCCTTGAGGGCTGCGGCGCTGTCTGCGCGCTCCTCGGCGTTGCCGTAAACGGTGTAGAAGACCGAGGCGTGCTGCAGGTCTCCGGTCACCTTCACATCCGTGATCGTGACGAACCCGAGCCTTGGATCGCGGAGACCGCGTTCGAGGCGCTTGGCCACGATGACCTTGATGCGGTCGGCCATTTTCCTGGCGCGTGCCGGATCTGCCATGGTAACTACTCCTATATTCGAAAAACTATTCGTGAAACCTCTGCCGCTGCCACGCTACCCCGCCATGAAGGCGGCGGATCGGCTGGCGCGGATGCCCCGTCCTCGTTCACAAAACAAGGCGGGAAGCGGGGTGAGGGCCCCCGCTCTCTCCCCCTGTCGGGAGGAATGAGCGGAGACCCGCACCCACAAGCCGAACGGGAAACTAGACCCGCGGCTTTTCCTTCATTTCGATCGTCTCGATCTCGTCACCGATCTGGATGTCGTTGAACTTGCCCAGGCCGATACCACACTCGAAGTCCGTGCGGACCTCGGTGACGTCGTCCTTGAAGCGACGCAGCGACTCGATGCCCAGGTTGTCCCCCACGACGACGCCGTCGCGGATGACCCGCGCCTTGGCATTCCTCGTGATGACACCCGAACGCACGATGACACCGGCGACGTTTCCGAACTTGGAGGAGCTGAACACCTCGCGGATCTCGGCGACACCACTCTGCACCTCTTCGAACTCGGGCTTGAGCATTCCCTTGAGGGAGTTCTCGATGTCCTCGAGCGCGTTGTAGATGACCGAGTAGAAGCGCACGTCCACGCCTTCACGGGCCGCACGTTCACGAGCCTTCGTGTCGGGGCGAACGTTGAAGCCGATGATGATGGCGTTGTCGACGGTGGCGAGGTTGACGTCGCTCTCCGTGACCGCACCGACACCGCGGTGGATGATGCGCAGCTGAACCGAATCGTCGACCTCTATCTTGAGGAGCGACTCTTCCAGTGCTTCAACGGCACCGGACACGTCACCCTTGATGATGAGGTTGAGCGATTCGACCTTGCCCTCTTCGAGTGCACGGGTGAAGTCCTCGAGGCTGATGCGCTTGCGGGCCTTGGCCAGCAGGGCGTTCCGCTCGGCGGCTTCGCGCTTCTCGGCGATCTGACGTGCCGTGCGGTCCTCGTGGATGACCAGGAAGGTGTCGCCGGCACGCGGAACGCTGGAGAGTCCCTGAACCTGGACGGCCCTGGACGGGGTCGCGGCGAGCACGGGCACGCCGTTCTCGTCTGCCATCGCACGAACGCGGCCGTAGGCCGTTCCCGCCACGATGGAGTCTCCGACGTGCAGGGTTCCCGACTGGATGAGCACGGTGGCAACTGCACCGCGACCCTTGTCGAGGCGAGCCTCGATGGCCACGCCGCGAGCATCCTTGTCGGGGTTCGCACGCATGTCGAGTCCGGCGTCCGCGGTGAGCAGCACGGCGTTCAGGATCTCCTGGATGCCGATGCCCTGCTTCGCCGACACGTCGACGAACATGACGTCTCCACCGTATTCTTCGGCAACGAGGCCGAATTCGGTGAGCTGCTGACGCACCTTCTGAGCGTTGGCGCCGGGCTTGTCGATCTTGTTCACTGCGACCACGATCGGCACGTTGGCGGCCTGAGCGTGGTTGAGCGCCTCAATCGTCTGCGGCATGATGCCGTCGTCCGCCGCGACCACGAGGATCGCGATGTCGGTGACCTGCGCACCACGGGCACGCATGGCGGTGAACGCCTCGTGGCCCGGTGTGTCGATGAAGGTGATGGCACGTTCGATGCCCTCGTGCTCGGTGACGACCTGGTAGGCACCGATGTGCTGGGTGATGCCACCGGCCTCGCCCGCTGCCACCTTAGCGTTGCGGATGGCGTCGAGCAGCGCGGTCTTACCGTGGTCGACGTGACCCATGACGGTGACGACGGGGGGACGAGCGACGAGTTCGTCGTCGGTCTCGTCTTCGAGCTCCTGGTCGATATCGATGTCGAAGCCGAGCAGAAGCTCGCGGTCCTCGTCATCGGGCGAGACCATCTGGATCTTGTAGCCGAGCTCGCTGCCGAGCACGTCGAAGGTGGCCTCGTCGAGGGACTCCGTTGCCGTGGCCATCTCACCGAGGTGGAAGAGCACGGTAACGAGGTTTCCGGGGCTCGCATCGATCTTGTCGGCGAAGTCGGTGATCGAGGCACCGCGGCGCAGACGCACCACGGTTCCGCCGTCGCCACGGGGAACGCTTACGCCACCCAGCGACGGGGCCTCGCGCAGCTCGAACTCTGCCCTCTTCGTCCGCTTGGACTTGCGAGCCTTGTTCTTGCCGCCACCGCGACCGAATGCACCAGCGGTTCCACCACCGGGGCCGCGACCGCGGCCACCTGCACCGCCACCACCAGCCGGACGGGGCGGGCCGAAGCCGGGTGCACCGGCCGGAGCGCCACCGGGGCGCTGGAAGCCGGGACGTGCGCCACCGGCGCCGCCCGGTGCTCCGCCTGGACGCTGGAACGCGCCCGGACGCTGGCCGAAGCCGGTCGGACGCGGCGCCTGGCCGGGTCCACCCGGGCGCGGTGCGCCGGGGCGCGGTGCTGCCGGGCGCGGGATGTTGCTCGGTGAAGTTGTGGACGGCGGGCGCTGGCCCATGCCCTGGGCACTGGCGAACGGGTTGTTGCCCGGACGCGGACTCGGGGTCTTGCCCATGCCCTGGTTGCTCGCGAACGGGTTGTTGCCCGGGCGTGCGGCCGGCGGCTTCGGAACGGAGGCACCGGGCTTGGCTGCGACCGGGGTGGCGCCGTCCGTTGCGGATGCCGGGGCATCCTTCACGGGGGCGGCCTCGGCGACTGCGGCGGCGGCCTTCTCGGCTGCTGCGGCCTTTTCGGCGGCGGCGGCCTTCTCGGTTGCCTGTGCCTGGCGCTCGGCGACCGTCAGCGGAGCCGACGGCATCGGCGGTGCGTCAGCGGCGGGCGCCTCGACGACGACCTCCGCGACCGGGGCTGCCCCAGGCTTGACGGCGAGCTTGGCCGGGGATGGGCGTGCGCCGCCCGGCTTCGCGGGTGAGGCAGCGACCGGCGCGGTGCCGGCGGGAGCCTCGGAAGTGGTGGGTGCGGCGGTGCCGGTTACACCGTCGGCCTCGAGCGCGGCACGCAAACGACGCGCAACCGGGGGCTCAACGCTACTGGACGGTCCCTTGACGAACTCGCCCATCTCTTTCAATTTCGCAAGGGCTACCTTGCTGTCGACACCGAGCTCTGTAGCGATCTCGTGTACGCGTGGTTTCGCAGCCACAATTCTCCTGTTCCGGGTCCGCACCCGGAAAGGGGCAGACCGTTAGTAACGGACGGGTCTCATTTCGAGCCGCTCATTAGTTATCCATTAGCCAATTCAGCCTGTTCTCTAGTTGTTTCGCGCCCAAGGACCTGGTCACGCGAAGGGCACGCCCGAAAGCGTGTCGCCGCTGTGCGTCCTGGAAGCACGCGGCGGTGGGATGCAACCACGCACCTCGCCCGGGCAGAGTGGCGGTTTCATCCACCACGAGTTCCGATTCCTGGGCTACGACCCTCAGAAGTGAGGACCGCGGGGCGCGCGAACGGCATCCAATGCACGTTCTAACGGGTTCCATCGTACCCCCTATTCGGAGTCCTCCAGAATGCTGTCCGGCTGGATGTCGATTTTGGCACCCGTGAGCTTGGCCGCGAGACGCGCATTCTGGCCTTCCTTTCCGATCGCCAGCGACAGCTGGTAATCGGGAACGAGGGCACGGACGGCCTTGATGGACTCGTCGATGATGTAGGCACTGGTCACCTTGGCGGGCGAGAGTGCGCTCGCGACGAAGGTCGCCAGGTCGGGCGAGTAGTCGACGATGTCGATCTTCTCGTTGTTGAGCTCGACGGTGACGGCCCGAACGCGCTGGCCGAGTTCGCCGATGCACGCGCCCTTGGCGTTGACGCCGGGTTCGGTGGCACGAACGGCCATCTTGGTGCGGTGGCCTGCCTCGCGGGCGAGCGACACGATCTCGACGACGCCGCTGGCGATCTCGGGAACCTCGAGCGCGAACAGGCGGCGCACGAGCGACGGGTGGGTGCGCGACACGGTGATCTGCGGGCCCTTGAGCCCCTTGCCGACCGCCGTCACATAGACGCGAATCCGCGCACCGTGAACGTAGCTCTCGCCGGGGACCTGCTCCTCGGGGGGCAGGATCGCTTCGATCGTGCCCAGGTCGACGTGGATCATCCGCGGGTTGGGCCCCTGCTGGATGATTCCGGCGACGATCTCGCCCTCGCGGCCCTTGAACTCGCCGAGAACGGCATCATCGGCCAGGTCGCGCAGACGCTGGTTGATGACCTGCTTCGCGGCGTAGGCCGCGATGCGGCCGAAGTCGCTCGGGTTGTCGACGGCTTCGCCGATGACGTTGCCCTCTTCGTCGTGTTCGGGCACAAAAATGTCGACGTGGCCGGACTTGCGGTCAAGTACGACGCGCGCTTCCGGCATTTCCTCGGCGGCCTGCTTCGTCGCTTCACCCTGGTGGGTGTGCTTCTGATAGGCCGTCAAAATCGCTTGCTCAATAATCTGCACGAGCTCCTCGAAGGGAATCTCTTTCTCGCGCTCCATTTGCCGCAACACGCTGAGGTCGATGTCCATGGCCGGCCTCCTCTATTCAGATCTTGCCGCCGCGAAACTGCGCAGCGGGCTCACCTATACGGTACCCGACTCCGCGCACTCGCGGAGCACGTTGGGGAAGCGGGCGCGCGTTCCTCGGCGCGCCCGCTTCCCGAAAGGGTGCCGCGAGGCTCAGCTGAAGCTGGCGCTGATGTCCGCGGCGGCGACCTGGGTGCGTTCGCCGGTGCGGCGGTCCCAGAGCTCGACGACGCCATCCGCGGCCCCACGACCGACGATGACGATGGTCGGGATGCCGATCAGTTCCGCGTCGCCGAATTTGACGCCGGGCGAGACCTTGCGGCGGTCGTCGTAGAGCACCTCGCGGCCCGTGGCCTCGATCGCCGCGACGACGATCTCCGAGGTCTCGAAGACGATCTCGTCGCGGCCGGTGGCGATGACGTGCACGTCGAACGGTGCGACGGCTTCGGGCCAGATCAGGCCCTTGGCGTCGTTGTTGAGTTCGGCGATGACGGCGAGGGCGCGGGTGACGCCGATCCCGTAGGACCCCATCGTCACCGTGACGAGCTTGCCGTTCTCGTCGAGGACCTTGAGTCCGAGGGACTCGGCGTACTTGCGGCCGAGCTGGAAGACGTGACCGATCTCCATGCCACGGGCCAGTTCGACCGGGCCGGAGCCGTCGGGCGCCGGATCGCCGGCGCGCACATCGGCGGCTTCGACGATGCCGTCGGCCTGGAAGTCGCGCCCGGCGACCAGTCCGAAGACGTGGCGGCCCTGCTCGTTGGCGCCGGTGATCCACTCGGTGCCGTCGACGACCCGCGGGTCGACGAGGAAGCGGATGCCGGTGACCGACTTCTCGCCGAGCACGGCCCCGTTCTTCGACCAGGGGCCGATGTAGCCCTTGACGAGCCCGGGGTGCTTGGCCAGATCGGCTTCGTTCGCCGCCTCGACTTCCGCTGGGGCGAAGGCGACCTCGACCCGCTTGAGGTCGACCTCACGGTCGCCCGGCAGACCGATGACGACCAGCTTGCGGGAACCGTCGGGGTGGGTGAGGGCGAGCACGACATTCTTGAGCGTGTCGGCAGCCGTCCACTCCCGGCCGTCGGGGCGGGGGTGCGCGCTGTTCGCCCGGTCGACGAGGGTCTGGATGGTCGGGGTGTCCGGGGTGTCGTGCACCTCGGCGGCCGGGAAAGCGTCGAAGTCGATGGCGTCGGGCACGAGGGTGGTGAACGCCTCGACGTTGGCCGCGTAGCCACCGGCGGAGCGCACGAAGGTGTCCTCGCCGACCGGAGTCGGATGCAGGAACTCCTCGCTCCGCGAGCCGCCCATCGCGCCGGCATCCGCCTTGACGATGACGTATGCGAGGCCGAGCCGGGTGAAGATGCGCTCGTAGGCGTCGCGCTGGGCCTCGTAGCTCAGATCGAGGCCGGCATCCGTGTAGTCGAAGGAGTACGCGTCCTTCATGGTGAACTCGCGGCCGCGGAGCAGTCCGCCACGCGAGCGCGCCTCGTCGCGGTACTTGTCCTGGATCTGGTAGATCGACAGCGGAAGGTCCTTGTAGCTGCTGTAGAGGTCCTTCACCATCAGGGTGAAAACCTCTTCGTGTGTGGGGGCCAGCAGCAGGTCGCTGCCCTTGCGGTCCTGCAGACGGAACAGGCCGTCGCCGTACTCGTCCCAGCGGCCGGTGATCTCGTAGGGCTCGCGCGGCAGCAGGGCGGGGAAGTGCACCTCGAATGCGCCGGCGGCGGCCATCTCCTCGCGGATGATGGTCTCGATTTTTGCCTTGACCTTCAGTCCGAGCGGCAGCCAGGCGAAGATGCCTGGCGCCTGCCGGCGGATGTAGCCGGCCCGCACGAGCAGGCGGTGGCTGGTGACCTCGGCGTCCGAGGGGTCTTCGCGAAGGGTACGGAGGAAATAGTTGGAGAGGCGTGTAGGCACCCCCCTACTTTACGGCGCGCATCCGCTCGGGGGCGCCCATCACCCGAGGTCGTCCCCGGAAGCGCTCGCTTGCGGAAAAAACACCCTCCCGAAGCACGGGGAGGTGTTTTGTCCGCAACTCAAGCGAGGAGAGGCTATTCGGAGACCATCACCACGGGCTGGCCGACGCTCGTGTCGCTGGCCGGCATTTCCGCGGCCAGCCGGTTGGCCTCTTCGATCAGGGTCGCGACGATCTCCGACTCCGGCACGGTCTTGATGACCTCGCCACGAACGAAGATCTGGCCCTTGCCGTTGCCGGACGCGACACCGAGGTCGGCCTCGCGGGCCTCCCCCGGGCCGTTGACGACACAGCCCATCACGGCCACGCGCAGGGGAACGGTCATGCCCTCAAGCCCGGCGGTGACGTCGTTGGCGAGCTTGTAGACATCCACCTGGGCCCGGCCGCAGCTGGGGCAGGAGACGATTTCGAGCTTGCGCTCGCGCAGGTTGAGCGACTGCAGGATCTGCAGGCCGACCTTGACCTCCTCGGCCGGGGGCGCGCTGAGCGAAACCCGGATGGTGTCGCCGATGCCTTCGCCGAGCAAGATGCCGAAGGCCGTCGCGCTCTTGATGGTGCCCTGGAACGACGGGCCCGCCTCGGTGACGCCGAGGTGCAGCGGCCAGTCGCCGCGCTCGGCGAGCAGCCGGTACGCCTTGACCATGATCACCGGGTCGTTGTGCTTGACCGAGCTGGTCGTCGAACTTGCGGATGTTGCCCGGGTTGACGCGCACTGCGGCGCAGCCGGCGTCGATCGCGGCGAAGACGTAGCTGGGCTGGAAGTGGATGTCCGCGATCACCGGGATCTGGCTCTTCTTCGCAATGATCGACAGAACCTCGGCGTCGTCCCTGGTGGGAACGGCAACGCGCACGATGTCGCAACCGGATGCCGTGAGTTCGGCGATCTGCTGGAGCGTCGCGTTGATGTTCGTCGTCGGTGTCGTCGTCATCGACTGGACGCTGACTTGAGCATCACCGCCGACAAGGACCTTGCCCACTTTGATCTGGCGACTCTTGCGTCGCGGAGCGAGAACCTCGGGTACTTTGGGCATTCCCAAATTGATAGCAGCCACGGCGTTAGCATACGCGACGTGACCGGGAGGTCGACCGTGCGACCGGCACGACACCACCGATCACGACGGCGTCGCCTCCCCCTCCATCACCGTGAGGAGGGCCTCGAGAAACGCAGCCGGATGTTCCAGGTGCGGCGAGTGTCCGCAGTCGGCCAGCTCGAGCTCGGTCGTGGCCCCGCCGCCCGCCGCATACGCGGCGAGCACGGCCCGGGTCTGCTGGATCATCGGCTGCGGCGGCGCGGCATCAGCCCCGGGCCAGCCCGGAATCACCCCAAGCTGTCCCAGGTAATTCAGGTCGAAGAACGAGGTGTCCGAGACGATCACGTCGTCGCTGCCGTGCACCCACAGGATCGGCGGCTTGTCGGTGAGGTTGGAGATGCCGCTCGCGTTGAAGTACCGCGGCGCCATGGTGTTGAGCACGCCGCCGGTACCGGGGGCGAACCCGGGCCAGCTCGGTGACACGGATGAATCGCCCGGGTAGTTGCCGGGGCCGGTCGCCGTGGTGAGCATCGATTCGACCCACACATCGTCGTTCGCGGAGCCGAATCCCGGCTTCACGTAGGCGGTCTTGTAGACGCTGCGTGGGCTGGTCTGGGCCTCGTCCGTACGGTCGTCCGCGGCGAGCCGGGCGATGAAGTCCGGGTTCGCCCCGCCCGCGCCGGTCCCGGCGTCGTCCGCGGTGAGCCGCACGCCCTCGGCTCCGCGCGTGCCGCCGAAGCCGTAGGGCGAGACCGGTGCCACCAGGGTCAGGGTGCGCACCAACGCTGGGTGGTCGAGCAGCAGCTGCATCACGACGCCCCCGCCCATGCTCCAGCCGACGAAGTGCGCCCGGTCGACACCCAGCCGCACCAGCACGGCGGCGACATCATCGGCGAAGTCGCGGAGGCCGCGGGTGGCGTCGATCGGCAGGGTCTCGCTGGCGCCGAAACCGCGCAGGTCGATCGCCAGCGCACGCACCGAGTCCGGCAGCGCCAGCATGACCGGCTGCCAGAACAGCGACGACGACACGTTGCCGTGGATGAACACCACGACCTCGCCGGAGCCGGAGCCGGAGCCGGAGCCAGAGCCGGAGCCCGTTCGTTCGAGCACCCCGGCCGTGAGCCGGTCGGTGCTGATCATTCGCTGCGTGATGCCGTCGAAAACCGTTTCGATCATGAGTGAAGTCCTCTCTGACTTCTGTCGTGCTGGGGTGGTGCTTCTGGTGGGTGGACGATTCCGCGACCGCGGGTCACTCCGGGTGGGTGTGCTCCCTGACGACGGATGCGACGTGCTCAGCCCCGCGGTCGGACATGACGACCGTGTAGTGGTTGACGCCGTCGACCTCGTGCAGGCGCAGCGCGGGCATCCGCTCTGCGGCGGCGACGGCCGCGGCACGTTCGTACAACGCGGTCGGCTCGTTCAGGAGACCGCGCGGGGCACGCAGAAAGTCGATGGGCAGGCGTAGCCCGGCCAGCGCCTCCGCGTAGCCCCCGGAGCCGCCCAGTTCGGTGACGTTCTCGGCCACGGCCTCGAGCCGGGCGGAGGGATGAAGCCGCGGCGCCGTGCCGTCGAGGTCGTAGCTCGCGAAATCGGCGACGCGCTCGGACCAGTCGTTCGCAAAGGCCGGGTGTCGGCGCCAGAACTGCGCGTAGGCCTCGTGGCTGGCGAAGGTTTGGGACAGGCGCTCTGCGGCAGGTCCGAGCATGGCGATCGGATCGACGCCGTCCTCCCCCGGAATCGGCAGACCCCCGTCTACGAGAACGAGCGACTTCACGCGATCGGGGTGCAGGTGGGCCAGCCACACTCCGACGAATGCGCCCATGGAATGGCCGACCACAACCGCCCGTTCCACCTCGAGCGCGTCGAGCAGGGCGGCGAGGTCATCGGCCTGGTGACGCAGGCCGAACGGGCCGGGCAGGGCGTTGCTGCGCGCCCGCCCTCGCAAATCGGGCGCGATCACCCGGGTAAGCGGCAGACGCTCGGCCAGCCACGGCCAGGTCAGGTGCGAGGCAGTGATGCCGTGGACGGCGAGCACGGGCGTGCCGCTGCCACCGGCGGCATGCCACTGGCCGCCGAACAGGTTCCCGCCCGCCACCGGCGCCGTGAACAAGCGGCAGTCCGGGGTCTGCACGTCGCCGGTCCCGGGCCGGCCGGTCATGATCGGATCAGCCATCGGTGACTCGTTTCTGTGCAGGAACTCCCAGGGCGCCCTCGATGAAGCGCATCATCTGCTCGAAGACATGCTCGGGAATCTGCCGCGTTCCGCTCGCGAACGGGTCCGCGTCGG
>CAJDUC010000034.1_pt1 | contig 55110 bp, 53 predicted proteins | sample 7390041 | NCBI WGS metagenome assembly CAJDUC01 (sample SAMEA7055666, study PRJEB34461) | soil metagenome | biome: terrestrial ecosystem; feature: Peninsula; material: soil | place: Antarctica | collected 2016 | reverse complement strand
ATCCTCGCCGAGGCCGGCCTCGAATTCCTCGGCCTGGGCGACTCCACCACGGTCAGCTGGGGCACGATGCTCTTCTGGGCGCAGAACAGCAACGCCCTCCTCACCGGTCAGTGGGTGCTTCTCTTCGCTCCCGGCCTGTGCATCTCCCTGCTTGCCACCTCGATGAGCCTGATCAACTTCGGCGTCGACGGGCTGAGCAACCCGCGCCTCCGGGAAGGAACAAAACGATGAGTCTCGTCAGCGTGCAGGGTCTGTCTGTCGTCTACGAGCCGAAGGGCGCCGAGACCGTACCCGCCGTCACCGAGGTTTCCTTCGACCTCGAACAGGGCGACTTCGTCGGACTGGTCGGCGAGTCGGGGTCAGGCAAGTCCACCCTGGGCTTCGCGTTGACCGGGCTGTCCAAGCCGCCGGCGCGAGTCGCCGCCGGCAGCATCATCTTCGACGGTGTCGACATCGCCGGCCTGACCCCGAGCCAGCTGCGCGTGCAACGGCACGGCGGTTTCGCCATGGTGCTGCAGTCCGGGATGAACGCGCTGAACCCGGTGCGCAGCATCCGAAACCACTTCTATGACATCTTCGCCGCCCACGGGCACGTCTCCACCCGCGACCGAGAGGCACGGGCAGCCGAGCTCGTCGGCAAGGTCGAACTGCCCGTGAGCGTGCTCGACCGTTTCTCCGGCGAGCTGAGCGGCGGGATGCGCCAGCGCGTCTCGATCGCGCTGGCCCTCTCCCTCGAGCCGCGCCTGATGGTCTTCGACGAGCCCACGACCGCGCTCGATGTGCTCGTGCAGCACGCTGTGATGAACACCATCCGGGAGCTGCAGAAATCGGAGCGATTCACCGCTGTGCTGATCAGCCACGACCTCGGCATGGTGCTGGAGGTGACCGAGCGGGTCATGGTCATGCACGACGGGCTCATCGTCGAGGACGCGACGGCGACGGAGATCCTGGCGGCGCCGCAGCATCCGTACACGAGGATGCTGCTCAGCCACTACGGCGACCCGCGCGCCGCCTTAGTCGAGGTGCCCGGGCTCGCCGCCCGCGACATTCCGCGGGAGGCGGACGGCACCGCCGCCCCGGCGCAGGCCGCCCCGACCGTGCGCCGGCGCGAGGGTCGGGCAGGCCGCGAAGCGATCGTGGTCTCCGGCGTCTCCAAGGTCTACCCGCGGCCCAGTCGACACGACCAGCCGGTGACGGCGGTCAACGACGTCTCGTTCACCCTGGAGCCCGGCGCGTCGATGGCGCTCGTGGGGGCGAGCGGCAGCGGCAAAAGCACGATCGCCAAGCTCATCACGGGGGTAGAGCGCCCCACCAGCGGCAGCATCAGCTTCGGAGACCTCCGGATCGACCGGATCAAACACCGGCAGCTGAAGCGGCTGCACACGGAGGTGCAGATGGTGTTCCAGGACCCCTACGCGGCCCTGAACCCGCTGCACACCGTGGAATACGCGCTCACCAGACCGGTGCTCAACTATTCTTCCCTGCGCGGCCGGGACGCCAGGCGTCGGGTGCTCGAGCTGCTCGAGACGGTCGGGCTGACCCCGGTGGAACAATTCGCGGCCAGACTGCCGCACCAGCTCTCCGGTGGGCAGCGGCAGCGGGTCGTGATCGCCCGAGCTCTCGCCAGCGACCCGCAGGTCATCATCGCCGACGAGCCCGTTTCCATGCTCGACGTGTCGCTTCGGGCCGGGGTGCTCGCGCTGCTCGACAGTCTGCGTGAGACCTGGGGGGTGAGCATGCTCTACATCACCCACGACCTGCTCAGTGCCCGGCTCGTAACCGATCAGATCATGGTGCTCAACAAGGGGGCGGTCGTCGAGGAAGGCCCCACCTCGGCCGTGTTGCAGAACCCGCGGGACAACTACACGATCCGGTTGCTCGATGCCATCCCCGCGCCGCGAAGCGGCGCGAAAGGCGGCAGCCCAACTCCCAAGGAAACCTCACCAACAAAACCGCTATCCCCGGCCCCAATATCCCCGGCCCCAATACCGACCGCTGCGCCTTCCCCGGCCCCAATACCGACCGCTGCGCCTTCCCCAGCCCCAGATCCGCCAACCTCCACGCCAGCCCCAACCCCAGGGAGTACCTCATGACCACCGCCGCAAACTGGCCAGCAGTTGCGCCGTTCGGCACTCTGCCGGTGCCGCCCACGGATGCCGTCGCCCACCTCGGCCTCGATCTGCCGGTCGGCCGCCTGACCGCCATCCGCTCGAGGCCGGCCACGCCGGCCCGCGGCGTCGTGCTGCTCGTGCCCGGATTCACCGGCTCCAAGGAGGACTTCACCGGCTTCCTGCCGCTGCTGGCCGAGCGGGGCTGGGACGCCTGGAGCTACAGCCAGCGCGGTCAGGCCGACTCGGCTGCCCCCGCGGGACCGGAGAACTACACCCTCGACCAATTCGCCGGCGACGTGCTCGCCGTCGCGTCGCTGATCGGCGACGGCCGCCCCGTGCACCTGCTCGGTCACAGCTTCGGCGGGGTCGTGGCCCGTGCCGCGGCGATCGCGTCACCCGAGGGCTTCGCCGACCTGACCATGCTCTGCTCCGGCCCGCACGGCTGGGCCGGGCGGCTGGACCGTGAGGCGGAGATCGTGCGTTCGCGGGGTTCGGCGGGCTGGTGGAACGAGGACAACCCCCAGACGGTGGGGCTCCAGGATGCCGACCTCACCTCCGACGAGGCGTTCCGGCGCCTGCGGATGGGGCGCACCAGCGACGAGAACCTGATCGCCGGTGCCGAGATCCTCTCCGATGACCGGGACAGCACCGACGAGCTTCTCGCGACCGGGCTACCCGTGCTGGTCGCGCACGGTGCCGACGACCCGGCCTGGCCACAGGAGTGGCAGCGCACGATGGCACTGCTCCTCGATGCCCGCTACGTCGTGATCCCGGATGCCGCGCACTCGCCTCAGGTCGAGAATCCCGGCGGCACGCTCGCCGCGCTCGACGACTTTTGGGCCGGCCTCGACCGAGTCGGCCCTGACCTCGCGGCGGCCGCGCCGGTCTCAGGCTAGGCGTTCGCCGGCCAGGCAGCCATTCCCTCCACCCATTCGTTACTCACCGCCCAGCAATTGCACCAAGGAGTTACCGTGCTCACTTTTCCCCAAGGATTCCTCTGGGGCGCCGCCACTGCGGCGCACCAGGTCGAAGGCAACAACGTCAACAATGACTGGTGGGTCAAGGAACACGCCATCGGCACCCAGATCGTCGAGCCCAGCGGCGACGCGATGGACAGCTACCACCGCTTCGGTGAGGACATGAAGCTGCTCGTCGACGCGGGACTGGACAGCTACCGGTTCAGCATCGAATGGAGCCGGATCGAGCCGGCCCCCGGCCACGTCTCCCGCGCCGAGATCGACCACTACCGCCGAATGGTCGACACCGCGCGGGACAACGGCCTCAACCCCGTCGTCACGCTGATGCACTTCACCGTGCCGCAGTGGATGTTCGAGCGCGGCTTCTGGCGCAACCCGGACGCGCCCGACCTGTTCGCCCGGTTCACCGAGCACGCACTGCCGATCGTCTCGGAGGGCGTCGACTATGTCTGCACCATCAACGAGCCGAACATTGCGGCGATGCTGGCCGGTGGGGAGACCGCCGCCAACCTGGTCGCCTTCGGCCTGCCCCGGCCCGATCTGCGGGTGGCGGATGCGTTGCTCGAGTCCCACAAGCGCTCTCGCGAGGTGCTGTCGTCGGTCAGCGGACTGAAATCGGGCTGGACCGTCGCCACCCAGGCATTCCAGTCCACGGGCGAACCGGGCGCCGACGAGAAGCTGCACGAATACGGCTACCCGAGCGACGACTGGTACCTGGAGAACGCCAGCGGGGACGATTTCATCGGGGTGCAGGCCTACACGCGCACGTTCATCGGACCCGACGGCCCCATCCCAGTGAGCGAGGACGTGGAGACGACCCTGACCGGCTGGGAGTTCTACCCGCCGGCTCTCGGGCTCGGGGTCAGGGCGGCGTGGGAACTCAGCGGTCACGTGCCGGTCATGGTCACCGAGAACGGCATCGCCACCGCGGACGACACCCGCCGGATCGCGTACACCGATGGGGCGCTCCGCGGCCTGCACTCCGCCATGGAAGACGGCGTCGAGGTGCTCGGCTACCTGCACTGGAGTGCGCTGGACAACTACGAGTGGGCGAGTGGATTCCGCCCGACCTTCGGTCTCATCGGGGTCGATCGGGAGACGTTCGTGCGCACCACGAAACCGAGCCTGGCCTGGCTCGGCGAGGTCGCGCGCCGGAATGGCGATCTGGTTGCCCCACGGGTCGTCGAAGCCGAGGGTCTGCCCGTCGTGACGGGTCCGGACCCCGAAGTGGGACATCCGTTCGCCGAGCGCGCCGATGTCGTCGACGGTCGGCAGGATGATGTCCACCGCGGCGAGCCCGAGGGCGAGGCGGCGCCTGCCCGCGCCGGCGCTGTTCCACGTGTTCATCGCCATGTGGTGGTGGTAGCCGCCCGCCGAGACGAACAGGGCCGAGTCGCCGAGCGTGACGGTCGTCTCGAAGCCGAGCCGGTCCACGTAGAACTCGCGGGCCGAGGCGACGTCGCCCACGGACAGGTGCACGTGGCCGACGATGGCGCTGCCCACTGAGGGGTCGGCCTGGCCGGCCTCGGTGAGGTGCTCGCCGATGAAGTCGTTGGGGTCGAGGTAGAGGGTCGCCATCTCGACCTGGCCGTGGGTCCAGCTCCAGGAGGTGCGTTCCCGGTCCCAGTACAGTTCGATCCCGTTGCCCTCCGGGTCGGTGAAGTAGAAGGCCTGGCTGACCAGGTGGTCGGCGCTGCCGGTGAAGGTGCCCGGATGCTTCGTTCCCACCGAGTACACGGCCGCGGCGAGCTGCGCCTGCGTGTCGAAGAGGATCGCGGTGTGGAAGAGCCCGCTCGAGCGTGGCTCGGCCGCCGCCAGCTCCGGGGCGTGCTGCAAGATGACGATGGGTGTGCTGCCGCGGCCCAGCACGGCGACGGGGCCGTCGTGGCTCAGCACGGTCAGGGTCACCGCGTCCCGGTAGTAAGCGATCATGGCGTCGAGGTTTCCGACGCGCAGGGTCACTGCGCCCATCCCGGTGGAGGCGGGCAGGAGGTCGTTCGCAGAGTGGCTCACAGTCGTATCAACGGATGCCGGCCCGCCGCTATTCCGGAATGCCCGGTTCGGGGGAGGGAGCCGTTCGGTGCCCGGGGAGAGGTTCAGCCCTGGCGGGCAGGCGAGTCCTGGTGGAGCTGGATCAGGTTGCCGCAGGTGTCGTCGAAGAGGACCGAGGTGCCGGTGGCATCCGTGGTCGGCTCGCCGATGAAGTGTACGCCCAGGGCGGACAGCCGCTCGTACTCGGCGCGCACGTCGGGGGAGCCGAACACGATCGCGGGCAGGCCGAGGGCGCGCAGTCCCTGGGCATACTTGGTGGAGACCCGGTTGTCGCTGGGCTCGAGGAGGAGGCCGACACCGGTGGGATCTTCCGGGGACTTGACGACGTAGAGCTGGTGCTCCGGCAGGATCAGATGTTCCGTGAAGCCGAGCACGGAGGTGTAGAACTCGAACGCGGTTGCCGGGTCGTTCACGTGCACACTACACATCTTGATACGCATGCCGGGAGCGTAGCATTTTCGCGCCGTCCGGCAGGACGGCGTGACGCCCTGCGACGCCCAGCGAGGTTGCCGGCGGCGCTGGTGGTGTGACGCCGGCTGGGTCAGTCCTTGGTGGCGAGTCCCGCGTGGGTCAGCCGCTCGAGCAGTTCCAGGTAACGGGCCGCGGTGCGCTGGATGATGTCCTCCGGCAGCGCGGGAGGGGTGCCGGTCATGTCCCAGTGGGCGGCGAGCCAGTCGCGCACGATCTGCTTGTCGAAGCTGGCCATTCTCTGTTCGGGGGTGCCGCCGGAGCGCCAGATTTCGGCGTCCCAGTAGCGGCTGGAATCGCTGGTGAGCACCTCGTCGGCGAGCGTGATGACCCCGGTGGCGCGGTCGGCGCCGAACTCGAACTTGGTGTCGGCGAGGATCACGCCCGCCTTCTCGGCAATGGCGGAGGCCTGCACGAAGATCTCGAGCGAGAGCCGGCGCAGTTCGGCCGCCAACGGTTCGCCGACGAGTTCGATGGTGCGTTCGTACGAGATGTTCTCGTCGTGCTCGCCCATCGGCGCCTTCCAGGCGGGGGTGTAGATCGGCTGGGGCAGGCGGTCGCCGTTCTGCAGCCCGGCCGGCAGTGGGATGCCGCAGACTCTCTGGTCGGCCTGGTATTCCTTCCAGCCGGACCCGGTCAGATAGCCGCGCACGACGCACTCGATCGGGAACATGTCCAGGGTCTTGCAGAGCATCGCCCGGCCGGCGACCTCGGCGGGGATCAGGCTGGTGACCCGTCCGTTCACGGTGTGGTCGGGCACGAGGTGGTTCGGCACCCCGGAGAGCCGGTCGAACCACCACAGGCTGAGCGTGGTCAGCAGCTCGCCCTTGCCGGGGATGCCGGGCTCGAGCACGTGGTCGAAGGCGCTGACGCGATCACTGGCGACGACGAGCACCCGGCTGGCGGCGGCGAGATCTGCCGGGGCAGCCGTGCCGGTCGTGTCGGCAGGGGCGGTCGAAGCGGTCACATCGGTCGCGACCGTCGCGGCCGTCGCAACCGAAACGGCCGGAACGTAGAGGTCGCGTACCTTGCCGGAGTAGGCGTGGCGCCAGCCCGCCAGGTCGAGGGGGGCGGATGCCGAGGGCTGGTCGAGTGAGGTCACGGTGTCAATCTCTCGGGGTGTCAGTGGGCGACGCGGGCGGCGATGTCGCTGCGGAACTGGGCGCCCTCGAGGTCGATCAGGGCGAGCGCGTCGTAGGCGCGGGTGCGGGCATCCGCGAAGTCGTCGCCGACCGCGACGACACTGAGCACGCGGCCCCCGGTGGCGACGAGAACGTCGTCGATCACGGCGGTCGCCGCGTGCAGGATCGTGACCCCCGGCAGGGTGGATGCCGCGTCAAGCCCGGTGAGCGGGCGCCCGGTGACCGGCGTTTCCGGGTAGTTCTCGCTGGCGAGCACCACGGTGACGCAGGCTGCGTCCGAGAAGACCGGGCGGGCGAGGGTGCCGAGCCCGCCGGTGGATGCGGCGAGCAGCAGCCCCGACAGCGGGGTCACCAGGCGGGGCAACACGACCTGGGTCTCGGGGTCGCCGAAGCGGGCGTTGAATTCGATCACGCGGATGCCGGCATCCGTGAGAATGAGGCCGCAGTAGAGCAGCCCGATGAAGGGGGTGTCTTCGTCGGCGAGCCGGCGCACGGTGGGCAGGGCGATAGTCTCGATCACCTCGTCGACGAAGGCCTGTTCGCTGCCGAACCCGGCGTCGAGCCAGGGCAGGGGCGAGTAGGCGCCCATGCCGCCGGTGTTAGGGCCGGCGTCGCCGTCGCCGAGGCGCTTGTAGTCCTGGGCGGGGGAGAGCGGGAGCACGGAGTGGCCGTCGCTGAGCAGGAAGAGCGAGACCTCCGCTCCGTCGAGGAATTCCTCGATCAGCACGCTGCCGTGTTGCAGCCAGTGGGTGGCGTGTTCGAGCGCCGCGTGGCGCTCCTCGGTGACGAGCACACCCTTGCCAGCGGCGAGCCCGTCGGCCTTGACCACGTAGGGCGAGCCGAAATCGTCCAGGGCCGCGGTCGCCTCGGCGAGCGTGCCGGCCCGCACGGCCCGACCGGTCGGCACTCCGGCCTGCTCCATGATGCGCTTGGCGAAGGTCTTGCTGCCCTCGAGCGCGGCGGCGGCCTGGCCGGGGCCGAACACGGGGATGCCGCGGCTGCGCAGGGCGTCGGCGACGCCGGCCACGAGGGGGGCCTCCGGTCCGACCACGACGAGGTCGATATCGTTCAGGTTCGCGTAGTTCGTGACCTGCTCGGGGTCGGCGGGGTCGAGTGGAACCACCGGCACGTCGCCGGCGATCCCGGCGTTGCCGGGCGCGCAGACCACCTCGTGGGCCGGCTCCTCACGGAGCAGGGCGGTGATGATGGCGTGCTCGCGGGCACCGGAACCGAGGACCAGAATTCTCACCGGTTCAGGCTACCGGATGCCGCCCCCGCCCCACCTCCCGCTTGGAAAGGAAGCGGAGAGGAAGCGGGGGTGAGGCGGTGGGGAAGCGGGGGTGGGGCGGCAGAATGGGGGGATGGCCAAGGCGAGGATCGATGACGGGGTGGGGCGCGCGGCGGTGCGCGCCTACGCGACGGATGCTGCCGGGGCGAGCCGGGACATCCGTGCGCTCGCCGTGCGCTACACGCTCCAGCTGCTCGCCGAGGAGGCCAACGGCAACACCCTCGAGGTTCGGGTGCCGCCGTTCGGCGCCGTGCAGTGCATCGCCGGGCCCCGGCACACCCGCGGCACGCCACCGAACGTGGTCGAAACGGATGCCGCCACCTGGCTCTCCCTGGCCACCGGCGCTCTGACCTGGGTCGACGGGCTCGCGACCGGGCGCATCCACGCCTCCGGCCAGCGCGCCGACCTCAGCGCGCACCTTCCACTCCCGCTCGCACCGGAGCGCTGACCCGGCGGAGCCCCGACAGCCCCGACAGCCCCGACAGCCCCGCCAGCCCCGCCAGCCCCGGCCGGCGACGGTGTCGCGCCCTGGCGACGGCGTCGTGCCCCGGCGCGGTGTCGCAACCGCTCTCAGCCGAGGATCGCGGCGACCTCGTCCAGCGACGGCATCGAGCTCGTGGCCCCGGGGCGAGTGACGGACAGGGACGATGCGACGGTCGCCCAGCGAACCGCCTCGATCATCTCCGCCTCGCCAACCGCTGCAGCGCCGGCCGGGCGTCCCGTACCGCCGGCCAAGCGGGCGACGAGCGCCCCGACGAACGTGTCGCCGGCGGCGGTCGTGTCGACCGCCATGACCGGTCGCGCGGGGGCGAGCCCGAGCGCGGTGCCGTCGAAGGCGACGACGCAGCCCTCGGCGCCGAGGGTGACGATGGCCCAGGTTTTGTCGGCGCTGAGAACCTCGGCGGCTCGCACCGGGTCTGCCTCGCCGGTCAGGGCCTCGGATTCGAGGCGATTGGGCACGACCAGGTCGACCCCAGCCAGAAACCCGGGCGGAAGCGGCACGACCGGCGCCGGCGTGAAGACCGTGAACACCCCGGCCTCCCGCGCGGCAGCGACGCCCTCGACGAGCACCGAAACCGGCAGCTCGCACTGCAGCAGGAGGTGGGAGGCGCCCGAAATCGTCGCCCGCTGGGCTTCGGACAGGCCCGTCACTGTGGCATTGGCGCCCGGCACGATCACGATCGAATTCTCGCCGGAGTCCACCACGGCAATGTGGGCGGTCCCGGTCGGCCCGGGCACCGTGGTGAGAAGCTCGGTGCGGATGCCCTCACCGGCCAGGAGTGCGCGCAGTTCGGAGCCGAAAGCGTCCGTGCCCACCGCGCCCAGAAAGTCGACCGACGCGCCGAGCCTGGCCGCCGCGACCGCCTGGTTCAGACCCTTGCCGCCGGGCACCGTCGTGAAGCCGGAGCCGACGATCGTCTCACCGGGGCTCGCCGGCCGGGGCTGTCGCACCACGAGGTCCATGTTCGCGCTTCCGAGCACCGCAATCCTGTTCATCCGCCCAGTCTGCCAGCCGTCGACAAACGCACAGCCGCCCGCCTCGGCGCGCGTGCGAGAATAGACGGGTGAGTTCAGCCGAGCAGCCCGAAGAGCAAGTCCCGGAGTCCGGCGAAGGCGAGACCGTCGTCGAGCAGGCCAGGGTCACCGTGCGCCGTTCGCCGCGCTACGTCAACTTCATGATTCTTGGTGCCGTGCTCGGCGCCATCCTCGCCCTCGTGCTCACCGTGTCGTTCCCCGACACCGCCGAGTTCGGGGCCGGACAGGTCTTCGGATTCCTGCTCCTCGCGGGCGTCGTTGCCGGCGTCGCCGTGGGCGCTGTGGCCGCCATGGTGATCGACCGCGTCGCCGCCCGCTCGGCCCGCACCGTGGTCGTCGATAGACTTGGCGCCTATGGGTCGAGCGACCTGGCGGCTCCAGAAGCTCCGGCCGACTCCCCGATTTCCGGCGGCACGCAGAGTACAGATAGTTAAGAGGCTTCGATTTGGCTGGTGGCGACGGACTTCTAGGTCATGACCTTCTTCAGGGCGAGAAGGGGCCGCAGGATGCCTGTGGTGTCTTCGGCGTCTGGGCTCCCGGCGAGGAGGTGGCCAAGCTCAGCTACTTCGGCCTCTACGCGTTGCAGCACCGCGGGCAGGAATCGGCCGGAATCGCCACCAGTGACGGCTCCAAGATCCTCATCTACAAGGACATGGGGCTCGTTGCACAGGTCTTCAATGAGGCCGCGCTGAGCACCCTGCTCGGCCACATCGCGGTCGGCCACACCCGGTACTCGACCACCGGTTCGTCGAGCTGGCAGAACGCCCAGCCCACCCTCGGTCGCACCTCGGGTGGCACCGTGGCCCTCGGACACAACGGCAACCTCACCAACACCGCCGAACTGCTCAAGCTCGTGCACGATCGCTACCCGAAGGTGGAGGGCGAACTCGCCCGCGGCAACACCACCGACACGGCCGTGATCACCGCACTGTTCACCGGCGACCTCGACCACACCCTCGAGGCCACCGCGCTCGAGGTGCTGCCGCGCCTGCGCGGCGCCTATTGCCTCGTCTTCATGGACGAGACCACCCTCTACGCGGCCCGCGACCCGCAGGGCGTGCGCCCGCTGGTGCTCGGCCGTCTCGAGCGCGGCTGGGTCGTCGCCTCGGAGACCGCGGCCCTCGACATCGTCGGTGCCAGCTTCGTGCGCGAGGTCGAGCCGGGCGAACTGCTCATCATCGACGAGGACGGCCTGCGCTCGCAGCGGTTCGCCGAGTCCAAGCCGGCCGGCTGCGTCTTTGAATACGTTTACCTGGCCCGGCCCGACACCACCATCGCCGGCCGCGGCGTGCACGAGGCGCGGGTCGAAATGGGCCGCCGCCTCGCCGAGGAATACCCGGTCGAGGCCGACCTCGTCATCCCGACCCCCGAATCCGGCACCCCGGCCGCGATCGGCTACGCGCAGGCCTCCGGCATCCCGTTCGGCCAGGGACTGGTGAAGAACTCCTACGTCGGCCGCACGTTCATCCAGCCGTCGGAGACCATCCGCCAGCGCGGCATCAAGCTCAAGCTCAACCCGCTCAAGGCCGTGATCAAGGGCAAACGCCTGATCGTCGTCGACGACTCGATCGTGCGCGGCAACACCCAGCGCGCACTCGTCAGCATGCTGCGCGAGGCAGGCGCCGCCGAGGTGCACGTGCGCATCTCGAGCCCGCCGATCACCTGGCCCTGCTTCTACGGCATCGACTTCGCGTCCCGGGCCGAACTGATCGCGACCGGGCTCGGCGTCGACGAGGTGCGACAGGCGATCGGTGCCGACTCGCTCGGCTACCTGTCGCCCGAGGGCATGATCGCGGCCACCGAACAGCCCCGGGAGAAGCTCTGCACCGCGTGCTTCACCGGCGTGTACCCGATCCCGCTGCCCGAGGCCCTGCACCTGGGCAAGAACCTGCTCGAACGCCCCACCGGTTCCGACGGGTGCGACCCCGGACCGGATGCGGAGTACGAACCCCTGCTCGACGCCGCCGCGCGCCGCCCGGCCACCCCGGCCGCGGCACCCGCGAACCAGGGCGGCAGCCCCGCGAAACCGGGACCATTCACGATCGGCGACCCAGGAAGACAAGAATGAGCAACGCTTCATACGCCGCGGCCGGAGTAGACACCGCGGCCGGCGACCTCGCCGTCTCGCTGATGAAGGCCGCCGTCTCCAAGACGCATGGGCCTGAGGTGCTCGGAGGCTTCGGTGGATTCGCCGGACTCTACGACGTCTCGTTCCTCACCTCATACCGCCGCCCGCTGCTGGCCACGTCGACCGACGGTGTCGGCACGAAGGTCGCCATCGCGCAGGCCATCGACAAGCACGACACGATCGGCCAGGACCTGGTCGGCATGGTCGTCGACGACATCATCGTGGTCGGCGCCCGCCCGCTGTTCATGACCGACTACATCGCCTGCGGCAAAGTGGTCCCCGAACGCATCGCCGACATCGTCGCCGGCATCGCCCGGGCCTGCTCCGAGACCGGCACCGCCCTCGTCGGCGGCGAAACCGCCGAGCACCCCGGTCTGCTGGGGCCGGATGACTACGACGTCGCCGGCGCAGCCACCGGCGTGGTCGAGGCCGACCAGGTTTTGGGTGCCGAACGGGTGAAGTCCGGTGACGTGGTCATCGCGCTCGCCTCGTCGGGACTTCACTCCAACGGCTACTCGCTCGTTCGTCACATCCTCGCCCAGCGCGGGATCGGCTACACCGACACGTCCGCCGAACTGGGCGGCATGGTCGGCGAGGTGCTGCTCACGCCGACCAGGCTCTACACGGGCGCGCTGCTCAGCGTGCTGGCCGACCCGGAACTCGCCGGCGCCGTGCACTCGCTCAGCCACGTCACCGGCGGCGGCATCGCGGCGAACCTCGCCCGAGTGCTCCCGCTCGGCGCCTGGGTCGAGGTCGACCGGTCGACCTGGTCTCCCTCACCCGTCTTCCGAGTGCTCAGTGACATGGCCGGTTCCACCCTGGAGAGCTCCGAGGGCACCTGGAACCTGGGCATCGGCATGTTCGCCGTCGTCGCGGCCGACTCGGCGTCATCGGTGATCGCACGTCTGGCCACCGACGGGATTCCCGCCTGGGTGGCCGGCCGGGTCTCCACCGCGGCGCACGACCTGTCGGGCTTCGAGCAGGGCGCCAAGGGCGTCAACGGCGGCGCCGTGCGACTGGTCGGCGGATACGCCGGCTGATCCGGGGATAGTGGGGCGCCTCAGGAGGCGCCTCAGGAGGCGCCGCACTCGGAATCGATTGCGCGCAAGGGGAATGACCGACTGGTTCAGCGCCCGGCCAGGTCGCGAGCTGCATCGTGCAGGCACTCGACGAACACCGCCGCGACCTTGCGTTCCGGGCGGGCGGCGCGCACCGCGACGAGCCGAGTGGTGGGAGAGCCCGCGAGGGGGATGGCCACGATCGACGGCGGAAGGAGGTGTCTCACCGACTCGGGCAGGATGCTGGTACCGACTCCCGCGGCGACGAAACCCAGCGCTGTCTCCTGATGCACGACCTCCTCAACGACCCGGACGGCGCCGGCCGCGTCGAACACGGCGGCCACGCGGTCGACGTAGCCGGGCATGAGAGAACGCGGATAGGTGATCATCGGCACGTCGATGATCTCGCCTGCCGTCACCTCGCTGCGCTGAGCCAGCGGATGATCGACGGGGAGGCACGCCACGAGGAGCTCCTCGAACACGATCTCCGACGTCAGCTCTAGCGACGAACCCGAGTTCCGTGGCATCTCATCGCGCACGATGCCCACATCGAGAGTTCCCGCCCGGAGCGCCTCGATCTGTTGGCCGGAGGTCAGGGGATGCAGATCCAGGGTGACATTGGACCGCCGCGCGCGGAACAGCTGCACCACGCCGGGCAGCACGGTGTAATTCGCCGAGCTGACGAACCCGGCCGAGAGCCGGCCGGACAGGCCGTCCGCGTAGGCGCGCATCTCCTCCCGAACCGCGTCAACTTCTTCCAGGATCGAGTGCGCCCTCGTCTGCAGGTGCCGGCCGGCCGGGGTGAGGCTGACCCGCCGGGTGGTCCGCTCGAAGAGCGGCGTGCCGAGCTCGTCCTCGAGTCGGCCCACCTGCACACTCAGCGGAGGTTGCGACATGTGCAGGAGCTCCGCCGCGCGTCCGAAGTGGAGTTCATCGGCTACAGCAAGGAAATATCGCAGCTGTCGGAGGTCCATTTCGCAAATGATACGACCTTCGTATTACCGGGATATTTCGTCAATATTGCGAGCATTTCGCTATCAATCGAGGTCGTAAGGAGTATTGGACGCTCGTCCGATATCTATGAATACTTGCCCTTACACACCCCGATCTGGAGGACTATCCGTGGCTGAACCATCAACGACCAGCGAGACCACACCCCGGCATCTTCACCATTCCCCACCATGCCCACGGATGCCGCCGACCGCCGCTTCATGGCGATGCCGGCCTACCTCGGTGGCCGCTTCGACACCGCCGGTGTCAAGTGGTACGGCTCGAACATCGAGAACCGCGAGCAGGGTCTGCCCCGGTCCATCCACCTCATCGTCCTCAACGACAAGGTGACCGGCGCGCCGTTCGCGATCATGTCCGGCAACCTCGAGAGCGCGTATCGAACCGCGGCAGTGCCCGGCGCCGCCGCGAAAAAACTCGCCCCGATCAACGCGAAGTCGCTCGGCATCATCGGTCCCGGCGCGATGAACAAGAGCGCCCTGCACGCGATGACGACGGCGCGGCCCACGCTCGACACGATTCGGATCAACGGCCGCCGCCGCTCCACCTCGGAGACCTTCGCCGCCTACGTGTCCAAGCACTACCCGCAGTTCACGACCATCGAGATCGCAGACACGATCGAGGCCGCCGTGCGCGATGCCGACATCGTCTCGGAGGCGGTCACGGGACTCGTCGGCTCGGAGAACTACCCCTACATCGACGGCGACTGGATCAAGCCCGGCGCCTTCCTCAGCCTGCCGGCGAACCTGAAGATGGACAAGGATTACACCCTGTCGGGCAAAGCTCGCCTCATCGCGGATGCCAAGCCGATCTACCAGGCCTGGGCCGAGGAATACCCGGCGCCGTCGCACGAGACCGCCTTCGGCATGATCGGACTCTACTGGCAGGACCTCATCGAGGCGGGCGAACTCGACGAGTCGCGGGTCGTCAACATCGGCGACGTCTTCGAGGGCACGGCCGCCGGTCGTGAATTCGACGAGCAGCCCGTGCTCTTCAGCGTCGGCGGCATGGGCGTCGAGGACGTCGCATGGGCGAAGACCGTCTACGAGAACGCGGTCGAGCTGGGGATCGGCACGAAGCTCAATCTGTGGGACGCACCGAACATGTCCTAAGCCAACGGATGCGGGGAGCCGCACCCGGCGCTCCCCGCCCGATCTGCACCATCTGCAGCACCTGCACCATCCTTCTCCGGCGCGCCATCCCGGCGCGCCCTGAAACCTTATGGAGTGAAACGTGGACTCTGGAAACGTTGCCTGGATCCTGACGAGCTCAGCGCTCGTGGCGCTGATGATCCCGGGCCTTGCCCTGTTCTACGGCGGGATGGTCTCCTCCCGCCGCATCCTCAACATGATGCTCATGTGCTTCGGCGGCGCAGCGCTCGTCGCGCTCCTCTGGGTTGCCTTCGGCTACTCCGCGGTCTTCGGCGATTCGCTCGGCGGTCTCGGCCTGCTCGGTGATCCGCTCGCCTTCGCCGGACTCGATGCGGCCCTGACCGACGATCCGGACGCCGGCATCCCGCTCGCCCTGTTCGCCTCCTTCCAGCTGCTCTTCGCGGGAGTCACCACCGCGCTCGTCGCCGGAGCCGCTGCCGGACGGATGAAGTACGGTGCCTGGCTCCTCTTCGCCGGGCTCTGGGCCACCTTCGTCTACTTCCCGATCGCGCACTGGGTCTTCGCGTTCGACAGCGACACAGTCGTGGGCGGCTGGATCGCCAACACTCTGGGAGCGGTCGACTTCGCCGGCGGCACCGCCGTGCACATGAACGCCGGGATCGCCGCCCTGGCACTGGCGATCGTGCTCGGCAAGAGCAAGGACTGGGGGGGACCTGCGCGCCCGCACAACCGCCCGCTCGTCCTGGTCGGCGCCGGTCTGCTCTGGATCGGCTGGTACGGCTTCAACGCGGGATCCGCGCTCGCTGGGCCATGGTCGACCGTCTCCGCCACGGAGCCGTCACCAGCCTCGGCAGCGCATCCGGACTCATCGCCGCCCTCGTCGCGATCACCCCGGCGTGCGGTGCCGTGTCGCCGCTCGGCGCTATCGCGATCGGTGCGATTGCCGGCGTGGTCTGCTGCCTGGCCATCGAGTGGAAGTTCCGGCTCGGCTTCGACGACTCCCTCGACGTCGTCGGCGTGCACCTCGTCGGCGGCATCATCGGAACGCTGCTGATCGGCTTCTTCGCCACCGCCGCCGCGCCGAACGGACGCGCCGGTCTCTTCTACGGCGGCGGATTCGAGCTGCTGGGTGTGCAGAGCGTCGCCACCATCGCCGTTCTCGCCTATTCCTTCGTCGTCACCTGGTTGATCGCGAAGGCGATCCAGAAGACCGTCGGACTGCGCATCCCCGAGGACCACGAAGTCACCGGCATCGACGAGCAGCACCATGCGGAACGCGCCTACGACGACGACGAGAACTTCGCACCGGCGCAGTCGGTATGAGCTCCGAACGCGGCGCCGCGGTTCGGTCCGTCAGTGAGCTGCCCGTCACTGCCTGGCGTAACGGCCTCGGGACGACCCGTCCGATCGCCTCTTCGTCGGACGACGAGCAGCCCGACTGGCGGATCAGTATCGCGACCGTCACCGACGGCGCCGCGTTCTCATCCTTCGCCGGATATAGCCGGGCGTTCACTCCCCTCTCGACCGAGAGTCTCACCCTGCTGCAGGACGGCATCACACTCGTCGCCGATGCGTCCGGCACGGTGCGATTCGACGGAGCAGCGAACGTCACCGCGCGGGTTCTCGGCGCACCCGCGCTCGCGGTGAACGTGATGACCCTCGCCGGTCGTCGGGCGCAGCTGCACTGGCGCACCGTGACCGGCGACTACTCCGACCACGATCCGGGCACCCGCGCCGTCATCCTCGCCGACGCTGCACCGGAGCCCGCCTGCTCGAGATCCGCGTCTCCTCGTGATCCGCACCCGCCACTGATCCGAATGCACCTTTACCTGACAGGACTATCCTCATGACCAGCATCATCATCGTGGGCGCCGGCTTGGCTGGAGCCTCCGCCGCGTGGCGACTCGCACAGCGTGGCCACGACGTGACCGTCCTCGAACGCACGTCCCCCGCGAACGAGTTCGGCAGTTCGCATGGATCCGCCCGCATCTTTCGGTACGCGTACCCCGAGGCCTTCTACGTCGACCTCGTGGTGGAATCCTCGCGCGGCTGGACCGAGTTGGCGACGGCACACGGCTCCGAACTGATCACGCCGACCGGAGCGGTCGACTACGGCAACGCCCGCGACCCGGAACGACTCGCCGAGGTGCTCGCCGCGGCCGGAGTCGCACACGAGCTGCTCACCGCCGAGGCTGCGCGAGTGCGCTGGGACTTCGCCTTCGACACCGCCGTGCTCTGGCAGCCGGGCGCCGGGGTCATCGACGCCGAGCGCAGCGTCGGCGCGATGATCGCCCAGGCGCAACTCCACGGCGCTCGGGTGCTGGGTGATCAACCCGTCACCCGGGTGCAGAAGACCGCGGCCGGCTACCGCGTGCTCACCGCGACGGGCGAGGCGTTCGAGGCCGAGCAGGTGGTGGTCGCGGCCGGCGGCTGGTTGCCCGACCTCCTCGGCGAGCTCGCGCTGCCGAGCGCCTTCGTCCAGGCCTTTCCCGCCCTCGAGGTGCGCCAGGAGCAGGCTTACCACTTTCCCTACCGGGACGCGCAGCTCGCATGGCCGACGTTCATCCACAAGACGGACGAGATCCAGGTCTATGGCCTGCCCGGCGGACGCGACGCCGAGAACCGTGGACAGAAGATCGCCGAGTACAACGGCGGTAAACGCATCCCCTCGGCCGCTGCGCACGACCAGATCATCGACCCCGCGAACCGGCGTCGCGTGGTGGACTACGTCGAGCGCTATCTGCCGGGCCTCGTGCCCGAGCCGTACGCGGAGACGACCTGCCTGTTCACGAACACGCCGAACGAGGACTTCGTCATCGACCGCGTCGAGGGCATCACCGTGCTCTCGCCGTGCTCGGGACATGGAGCCAAGTTCGCACCGCTGATCGGTGAACTCGCCGCAGCACTCGTCGCCGGCGAAGCGGTGCCGAGCCGCTTCCGCCCCGGGCTGCTCGCCGCCCGCTGACAAACTGGACCCCCATGCAGAATGCCGGCACACACAGCGCCACGACCCAGAACGCCCACCGCGTCGACACCGTTCCCGGCCTCCTGGCCGAGATCGCCGACGTCGGCACCGATCCGCTGCGCGGCGGCTACTCACGCCCCGTCTTCTCAACCGCGGAACTCGACCTGCGCGAGTGGTTCATCGCACACGCCACGAAGCGTGGACTCGACGTGGAGATCGACGGCGTCGGCACAATCCGGGCTTGGTGGCACACCCCGTCGCGCACGACGCGGGGCGCCGTGCTCACGGGCAGCCATCTCGACTCAGTGCCCGGTGGCGGCGCGTTCGACGGCCCGCTCGGCATCGCGTCGGCGCTCGTCGCCGTCGATCTGCTCCGAGCGCGGGGATTCACGCCGGACAAGCCGCTGGTCGTCGCGGCGTTTCCCGAGGAAGAGGGCTCCCGTTTCGGCATCGCCTGCCTCGGGTCGCGCCTGCTGACCGGTGCGATCACCCCGGAGCGGGCCCTTGCGCTGCGGGATCCGGACGGCGATACCTTCGCCGAGGTGCTCGCTCGCAACGGCTTCGACCCCCGGGCCGTCACCGCCGACATCGACGGCATCCGCGCGTTCGACTCGTTCGTCGAACTGCACGTCGAACAGGGGCGGGCCCTGATCGACCTCGATGCTCCCGTCGCGATCGGATCCAGCATCCTGGGTCACGGACGGTGGCGTGCGAGCATCCGCGGCGAAGGCAACCATGCTGGTACAACACTGATGCCCGATCGCCGCGACCCGATGGTCGCCGCGGCCCGAGCGATCCAGGCCATCCGCGACCTCGCGCGCACGACGCCTGATGCGCGCGCGACCGTCGGGCGCCTGCAGCCGGTACCCGGAGGGACCAACGTGATCGCCTCCCGCGTCGACTTCTGGGTCGACGTCCGGCACCCAGAGGACACGGTCACGCTCGCTCTCGTCGAGTCGATCCGCAGTGCGCTGGAGTTGCTCGGCGCCGAGGAGGGCTGCGAGGCGCAACTCACCGAGGAATCCTTCAGCGCGACCACCCGGTTCGATACAGGCCTGCGCGGTCGCCTCGAGAGCTTGCTTCCGCAAGCGCCCGTTCTCGACACCGGGGCCGGCCACGACGCGGGCGTTCTCGCCTCAGTCATCCCGACCGCGATGCTCTTCGTGCGCAACCCGACCGGCATCTCGCACTCGCCGGAGGAATACACCACCGACCTCGACGCACAACTCGGCGCGGAGAGGCTGGCGGACGTCCTCCAGGGACTCCTCGGGTCACGGAAGTGCTGACATTCCAGGGGCACGGTAGTGGTGGCACTCCGGGGGGCACGGTAGCAGTGACACTCCCTGGGGCTGCCGGATTAGTGGCTGCCGCCTTTCGCGATGCTGCGCATCGCGTCGCGATGCTTCGCATCGGGTCGTGAAGCTTTGCTTCAGGCCCGTCGCTGCTCGTCCTCGGTCGCGTAGGTGTCGACGTACTGGTCGTCGTCCTCATCTGTCTTGCCCGGCTTCGACGCCTCGTATTCCGGCCACTTCGCGAGGTCCTCGTCGAGGCGCTCGTCTTCGACCGGATGCCCGGTGAGTTCGCGTTCGAGCGCGTTGTAGTTGGTGTCCGGGCTGAAATACTTCAGCTCGCGTGCCACCTTCGTGTGCTTTGCTTTTTGACGGCCGCGCCCCATGCGTGACCCCCTTACGATGCCAGGCCGAGTGAGGAATGAGTCACCCGGGGAGTTGCCGAACGGAATGGTGAAAACTAGCCGCTAGTTTAGCATGATGGGCCTGTACCCCCGCTGACGCGGTTCACAGGCCACCGTGCTGAAATGAGGTGTGATGGCGAACGAGGCGGCGATACCCGTTGTCATTGTCGGCGCTGGTCAGGCCGGCCTTTCGGTGGCTTACTACCTGCGCAAGTTCGAGCTTAGCCCCGGTCGGGACTTTGTGATTTTCGACCGAGGTCCGGATGCCGGCGGAGCCTGGCAACATCGCTGGCGTTCCCTACGCCTGGGCGCGGCCCATCGAGTCAACGACCTGCCGGGAATGAGCGAAATCGGGCTGAGTTTCGACACCGCCGACCGGTCCCTTCCCGCCAGTGAAGTCGTCGCTGACTACTACCGCCGATATGAGAAGCACTTCGACCTGAAAGTCGTGCGCCCGGTCACGGTGCGCTCCGTGGCGAACCGGCGGGCCGATCTCGTCGTGTCGACGACATCACCCGGTTACGGCGACCGGGAGACGACCGCCCGGCTCCTCGTCAACGCCACGGGCACCTGGGGTGCCCCGTTCGTTCCGCACTACCCGGGGGCCGAGGGCTTCGCCGGGCGGCAGGTGCACACCGCCGGCTTCGTCTCCGCAGAGGAATTCGCCGGTGAACGCGTCGTGGTCGTCGGCGGTGGAACCAGCGCGATCGGCTTCCTGCTCGAACTGGAGAACGTGGCTGCTGAGCTTCACTGGGCCGCGCGTCGCCCGATCGACTGGGTGCACACCGAACAGCTCGACCTCGAGGGGGCGGCCGCGGCGGTCGCAGCCCAGGATCGGGCGGCCAGGGCGGGCCGCGCCCTGCCGAGCATCGTCAGCGGCACCGGCGTGCCGGTGAGCCGCCGGATCTCGGCCGGGATCGAGCGCGGTGTGCTCGTGGCGCGGCCGATGTTCAGCCGAATCGAGCCGACCGGGGTGCGCTGGGCCGACGGAACGTTCACCGAGGCCGATGCCATCATCTGGGCGTCGGGATTCCGACCCGAACTGCGCCACCTCTCCGCACTCAGACTGAGGGAGAAGGCCGGCGGCCTGTCGGTGGGCGCCGGGGCGTCCTGGACCGATCCGCGCATCTTCCTGGCCGGCTACGGCCCCCAGGCGAGCACGGTCGGCGCGAGCAGGGCCGGCCGGGCCATAGCCCGCCAGGTCGTCGCCTTGCTCTAGGCCGATCGCTTCGAGGCGACCGGTCGCGCCGGGCTGTTCGGTCGTGCAGAGACGGTCAGAATTGCAGGGCGATCCACAGGCCCAGGCCGGCCGCGGCAACCGAACCGACCAGCATCCCCAGGGCGATGGCGCCCGCGGCCAGGGGGCGCCCGTCCCGCAGAAGGGTGGCCGTGTCGACGCTGGCGGTGCTGAAGGTGGTGTAGCCACCGAGCAGCCCGCCGCCGAGGATCACCTGCCACTGCGGGGAGACGAGGCTTCCGAGCGCCAACCCGGTGACCAGACCGAGACCCAGTGAGCCGGTCACATTGATGATTACGAGCCCGGCCGGGAACGTGACTTTCTGCCAGCGGCTGCGCACCGAACCGTCGACGAACAGTCGGGCGGCCGCGCCGATCCCTCCGGCCAGCGCCGCAGCGAGAAGGGTCAGGATGCTCATTCGTCGACCTTCGAAGGTGCGTCGGGGTGGCGGCGGCGATGGCTTTCGGCCGCGACGTAGAGACCGATCCCGGCCGCCCCGGCCCCGAGCACGACCGTTCCGAGAGCGTAGAGCAGGGCTGTTGAGGTCTGTCCGCCTTCGAGGAGACGCACGGTATCTGTGGCCAGAGCGCTGTAGGTGGTGAACCCACCGAGAACGCCCGCGCCGAGCACGAGCCGCCCGATGCGGCGAACGCCCTGGTCGAGTCCACGTCGGATCAGGGACTCCAGCAGAACACCGAGGAAAAAGGAACCGAGGAGATTGATTCCGAAGGTCGCCGCGGGGAAGGGACCGGTCGCCGGGCTCGCGAGACTGACCAGTTCTCGAAGGGTGGTGCCCACCGCGCCGCCGACCACGACGAGCCCGAGATAGCGCCAATCGGTGTGCACTGGGCGCGCCCGGTTCGGGCGGGCCGGCTCACTGATGCTCACTGTGCTCCCCTTGATAGGTCCGTTGACAGTCTAGGAGGGTGGCGCTACGGTGCCTGTACCCAAGCACGGTGGGGCGCTCGTCACAAGCTGGTGCCGCGTCGTTTCAAGGCTAGACCGAGCGCAACGGAGCTCTCATGGGCAGTGTGGGGTTACTTTATGTCGGCGCAGTGCTGTTCATCAATGGACTGATGCTGTTAGGCGCGATACCCGGCAAGTCAGCTGGAATCCTGAACTTCTTCGTCGGTGGAATGCAGGTGATCTTCCCAACCCTGATCATTCTCGGGGCGAATGGAGACCAGGCCACCATCTACGGAGCGGCAGGCCTCTACCTGTTCGGCTTCACCTACCTCTACGTCGGCATCCTGCAGTTCACCGGCATCAGCGGTGAGGGCCTCGGTTGGTTCTCCCTGTTCGTGGCGGCCTGCGCCGTCGTCATCGGAATTCTCTCGTTCACCACGGTGGGCAACGATCCCGTGTTCGGTGTCATCTGGCTCATCTGGGCAGTGCTCTGGTTCCTCTTCTTCCTCGTGCTCGGCCTGGGGAAGGTTTCGCTGACCCGGACGACCGGCTGGTTCACCGTCTTCATCAGCCACATGACGGGAACGATTCCGGCCTTCCTGCTGCTGCTGGACCGCTACGAGACCAACACCGGTTACGCCCTGATCGTGGCCGCGGCCGGGATCCTGGCCCTGGTGGTGGCCTGGATGCTCGGCCGTCCCGGCAGGGAGAGCCAGCATTCCGAACCCGTTTCCGCGGCTCGCGCGGTTTAAGGAGACCCGAATGCCCATCTACGAATATCGCTGCCTCGACGGTGAGGATTTCGAGGTCATCCTCCCGATGGGCCAGGCCCCCGACGTTCTGGCCTGCCCGACCTGTCTGGCGATGGCGACACGGCGGATGAGCGCACCCACGCTTTCGCTGGCCGGGTCTTCGGCCTACAAGCTCATCGACTCAGCCGACCGCAGCGCCTACGAACCCACGGTCGTGGATTCCCGAACCCCCGGAACCCGAAGCGGAAAATCCACACGAATCACCACAAATCCGCTCCATCAGAAACTGCCGCGGCCGTAGCTCGCCGATCGGCGCAACAGAAACAGGAGACGACATGCCCAGACAGATCTTTCCGCTGGATTCGAGCAAGAACTTCGAGGATCAGGAGAAAGTCGGACACAACCGATGGCACCCCGAGATCCCCCCTGTCGACACGGTCAAGCCCGGCGAGTCCTTCCGGGTGGATTGCAGGGAGTGGTTCGACGGCGCCATCGTCAACGACGACTCCGCCGAGGACATCCTCAACGCGCCGCTGATGACCGTGCATAAGCTCAGCGGCCCCTTCGCTGTCGAGGGTGCCCAGCCCGGGGACCTGCTGATCGTCGATATCCTCGATGTCGGCCCCATCCCCCAGGAGGACTCCGGTCCGCTGGCCGGCCAGGGCTGGGGTTACACCGGGGTTTTCTCCAAGAACAATGGTGGCGGCTTCCTGGTCGACCAGTTCCCGGATGCCTACAAAGCCATCTGGGACTTCAGCGGCCAGATCGCCACCTCTCGTCACGTACCCAGCGTGTCGTTCACCGGGCTCATCCACCCCGGGTTGATGGGGACCGCGCCCTCGGCCGAACTCCTGGCCAAGTGGAATGAGCGTGAGGGCGTGCTGATCGCCACGGACCCGAACCGTGTGCCCCCGCTGGCGCTGCCACCGGAGCCCCGTTTCGCGGTGCTCGGCGGGCTGGCGGAGTCCGAGTACGACCGGGTGGCCGGGGAAGCCGCCCGCACCGCTCCGCCCCGTGAGAACGGCGGCAACCAGGACATCAAGAACATGTCCAAGGGCACGCGGATCTTCTATCCGGTCTTCATCGACGGGGCGAACCTGTCCCTGGGCGACCTGCATTTCTCGCAGGGTGACGGCGAGATCACCTTCTGCGGCGCAATCGAGATGGGTGGTTTCATCGACCTGCGGGTGGACCTGATCAAGGGCGGGATGGCGACGTACGGCGTGAGTGAGAACGCGATCTTCATGCCGGGCAACGTCGACCCGCGGTACAGCGAATGGCTGGCCTTCTCCGGCACTTCGGTCACCCTGGACGGGGTGCAGCACTACCTCGACTCGCACCTGTCCTACCAGCGGGCCTGCCTGCACGCGATCGACTACCTGGTCAAGTTCGGCTACAGCCCTGAGCAGGCGTACCTCATCCTGGGCGCTGCGCCGATCGAGGGCCGGCTCTCCGGAGTGGTGGACATCCCGAACTCCTGCTCAACGGTCTATATCCCCACGGCCATCTTCGACTTCGATGTGCGCCCGTCGGCAGCGGGACCGTTCCAGATCGACCCAGGAATCGGAGCTCCCAGGGCCGCCAACAAGTAATGCAGGCGGGGCGCCCGGTCTTCCCAGAGGTTCTTTCGGGGGATCGGGCGCTACCGGGTCGGGGCCGAACGCTCGAGCCGGATCAGGACTGACTTGGAGGCCGGCGTGTTGCTCCCCTCCGCGACGGAGTCCAGCGGCACCAGCGGGTTCGCCTCCGGGAAATAGGCGGCCGCGCAGCCGCGTGCGGTGGGAAAGGCGACCGCCCGGAATCCCCGCACGACCCGGTCGACCCCGTCCGTGAACTCGCTGTGCACGTCTACCAGGTCACCGTCGGTGATGCCCAGATTGACGAGGTCGTCCGGGTTCACGAAGACCACAGTGCGGCCGTTCTTGATGCCCCGGTAGCGATCGTTGGGGCTGTAGATCGTGGTGTTGAACTGATCGTGCGAGCGCACCGTCTGCAGGAGTAGGCGCCCCGGCGGGCAATCGAGGTGTTCGAGTTCGTTGATCGTCAGGATGGCTTTTCCGGTCGGCGTGGGAAAGGTGCGGGAGTCGCGCGGGCCGTGCGCGAGCACGAACCCGCCCGGTTCGCTGACCCGCCGGTTGAAGTCAGCGAAGGGAGGCAGAACGTGGGCGATGTGATCCCGGATCAGGGCGTAGTCACGCTCGAAACCGGCCCAGTCGATGGAGCCGGGTGCATCCGGGGGCAGCGTTGCCCGGGCCATCCTGCTGACGATGGCGACCTCGGACAGGAGTTTCGTTGAGGCCGGCTCCACCCGGCCGGCGGAGGCGTGGACCGCGCAGACAGTGTCTTCGACGGTCACGAATTGCGGCCCGGCCGCCTGCACGTCGATCTCGGTGCGCCCGAGGGTCGGCAGGATCAGCGCCTCCTCGCCGACCACCACGTGGGAGCGATTGAGCTTGGTGGAGATCTGCACGGTGAGTTCCGTGCGCCTAAGCGCTGCCTCGGCGACTGCCGTGTCGGAGATCGCGGCGACCAGGTTGCCGCCCAAGGCAATCCACGCCTTGATCGTCCCCTCCCGCATTCCTCGGATTGCGTCGACGCTGTCGATCCCGTTCTTGCGCGGTGGATCGAACCCGAATTCCTTCTGCAACGCGTCGAGGAATGCCGGCGGCATCTTCTCCCAGATGCCCATTGTGCGGTCGCCCTGCACGTTGCTGTGCCCGCGGATGGGCGATGCCCCAGCTCCGGGTTTTCCGATGTTGCCCCGCAGCAGAAGAAGATTGATGATCTCCCGGATCGTCGGCACGGCCTTCTTGTGCTGGGTGAGCCCCATCGCCCAGGTGATGATGACCTTGTCCGCGGCGAGATACCGATCGGCGAGCTCGTCGATTTCCGAGGCGTCCAAACCGGTCGCGGCGAGCACGGCACTTTCGTCAAGCCGTGCCAGGTGCGCTCGAAGCTCGTCGAGCCCCGAGCAGTGTTCGGTGAGGAAGAGGTGGTCGAGCACAGCGCCCGGTTGGGCGTCCTCGGCGTCGAGCACGCGTTTGGAGATGGCCTGGAGGAGTGCCATATCGCCGCCGAGCCGGATCTGCAGGTACTGGTCGGCGATCGACGTACCGCGACCGATCATGCCCTTCACCCGCTGGGGGTTCTTGTAGCGCAGCAGCCCTGCTTCGATCAGGGGGTTGACCGCCACAATCTGCGCGCCTGCCTCCTTGGCCTCTTCGAGCGCGGTGAGCATCCGCGGATGATTGCTGCCGGGGTTCTGGCCCATGATGATGATCAGGTCGGCCTGGGCGAAGTCGTCGTAGCCGATGGTGCTCTTGCCGACGCCAATGGTCTGGGCCATGGCCAGGCTGGTCGACTCGTGGCACATATTCGAGCAGTCGGGAAGATTGTTGGTGCCGAACGCGCGCACGAACAGCTGGTAGAGGAAGGCTGCCTCGTTGGACGTGCGCCCGCTCGTGTAGAAGGCGGCCTGGTCTGGCGAGTCCAGTCCGCTCAGCTTCGTGCCGATCACGTGGAACGCGTCGTCCCAGGTGATCGGCTGGTAGTGGTCGCTCCCGGCGGGTTTGTAGACCGGCTCGACGAGTCGCCCCTGCATGCCGAGCCAGTACTCGGACTTCTCCAGCAGGTCGGTGATCGAGTTTTCGGCCCAGAACCGGGTCGGCACGGTGAGCCGGGTCGCCTCCCAGCTGACCGCCTTCGCGCCGTTCTCGCAGAACTCAAGCGTCTTCCGGTGCTCCGGATCCGGCCAGGCGCAGCTCATGCAGTCGAAGCCGTCCTTCTGGTTCATCGACGTCAGCATTTTCAGGCTCCGGACAACGCCCATCTGGCTGAAGGCCGGCCCGAGAGCATGGGTGACGCCGGGTATCCCCGCGGCCCAGGCCTTGGGCTGGCCGACGACGGTCGGCTGGTTTCCGCTGCCGTCGTCGGTCGAATCGCGTACCGGATGCTGGTCGGCCATCTCGCCCTACTTCCGCTCTCCCCAAACCCCTCACTGGCGAGTGTCACCCTGAGCGGCGGGTTTGTCCAGAGCCAGCGGACGCGACCGGCTACTTACGCTTGCGTCGTCGCGCGGCGGACGGCCTGGACTGCGGCGGAATCACGCCGACCGTGGGCGTGGGGCGCACGGGGATCTCCTTGGTCGCCGGGGCGAGCGGCTTGCGAGGAACGGGCCGGGGACGCACGGGCTCGCCACGCCGGTCCTGGCCGGGGATCGGACGGGACCGGCGGCCGTAAATGAGTTCGGAGGAGTCGAGAAGCCAGGGCACGAGAGCGATGGTGACGCCGTGCACGAGCATGAGCTTCTGACGCAGGCGGCGCGCCTTGTGGTTGTGCAGCAGGTTCTCCCACCAGTGACCGACGATGTAGATCGGCGTGTAGATGGTGACGACCTCGGAGCCGTGGTCTTCGCGGCGGTCCTTGATGTAGCTGATCAGCGGCCAGCTGATGTCCCGGTAGGGCGACTGGACGATCCGAAGCGGAACCTGGATGTTCTGTCTGACCCAGTCGCGCTTGAGCTGCTTGGTCTCTTCCTCGTCGATCGAGATGTGCACGGCCTCGATGCTTTCGTGGCGGGCCGCGATCGCGTAGTCGAGGGCCTTGAGCACGGGCTTCTGCATCTTGCCCACGAGCACGACCGCGTGGTCCCCCTGGGAGCCGAAGGTGGTTTCCGGGTCGACCTCGATCTCCTTGGCGACGTCCCGGTAGTACCGGTTGACGCCGAGCATGAGCGTGAACAGCACGGGCATCATCACGAAGACCAGCCAGGCGCCGTGGGTGAACTTCGTGATCGTCACGACGATGAGCACGACCCCGGTGAGCAGCGCGCCGAAGCCGTTGATCGACAGGCTCGCGATGATCGAACCGCGGTTCGGCGGGTTTGTCTTGAGCAGGGTGAGCCAGTGCTTCACCATCCCGGTCTGCCCGAGGGTGAAAGACACGAAGACGCCGATGATGTAGAGCTGGATCAGTACCGTGAGATTGGCCTGGTAGACGATGATGATCAGGCAGGCGAACAGGGCCAGGAGCAGGACGCCGTTCGAGTAGATCAGGCGGTCGCCGCGGGTGCTCAGCGACTTCGGGGCGTAGGAGTCCTTGGCGAGCACGGAGCCGAGCAACGGGAATCCGTTGAACGCCGTGTTGGCCGCCAGGAGCAGCACAGCCGCGGTGGCGGCCTGGAGCACGAAGAACATGATCGAGTTGTTGCCGAAGGTGGCGGCCGCGATCTGGGCGATCAGACTCCGCTGCGGTGACGTCGCGCACTCGTCCCAGCCGATCAGATCGCAGGGGTTCTCCGCATAGTGCACCTTGGCGATCAGGGCGAGGGTGACCAGACCGACGAACAGGGTGATGGCGATCCCGCCCATCAGAACGAGCGTGCGCTGCGCGTTCTTGACCTTCGGATGCTTGAACGCCGGGACGCCGTTGGCGATCGCCTCAACGCCGGTGAGCGCACTACAACCGCTGGCGAAGGAGCGCAGCAGCAGCAGGATGAAAGCGGACTGGGCGAGGTTCTGGGCCTGCACGTCGAAGCCCGCCGACTCGGCCACCGGGGCATCGCCGAAGACGGCCCGGACTAGGCCGACGATCACGAGTAGGAACACGCTCGCAATGAAGAGGTAGGTCGGGATCGCGAACGCCTTGCTGGACTCCGCCACCCCGCGGAGGTTGACCGCGGCGAGCAAAATCACGAAGACCACGGCGATCTCGACCCGGAAGTCGACGAGCATCGGCAGGGCCGAGATGATGTTGTCCACGCCGCTGGCCACCGAGACGACCACGGTCATGACGTAGTCGACGAGTAGGGCGGATGCCACGAGCAGGCCGGCCTTTTCGCCGAGGTTCTTCGAGGCGACCTCGTAGTCCCCGCCGCCCGAGGGGTAGGCCTTGATCAGCTGGCGGTAGGACGCGACCACGACCACGAGGAGGAGCACGACGACCGCCGCGACCCAGGGCGCGAAGCTCAGGAACGCGAGTCCGCCGAGCGTGAGAATCATCAGGAGCTCTTGCGGCGCATAGGCCACGCTCGACAGCGGGTCGCTGGCGAAGATCGGCAGGGCGAGGTGCTTGGGAAGCAGCTGGCCCTCGAGGTGCTCGGTCGACAGCGGGTCGCCAATGATCCATCGCTTGGGCGAACGTGTTTCGGGCGCTGGGCCGGTTCCCTCTGGTGTCACGAGGGTTGACACTACTCCCTTGCACACTGCTGTCAAATCTGTGGGAGATCGCCCCCGATGCGGCGTGGCGACCGCGTGTCGCGGCGAGTTCGGCTAGACGGGCGAACTGCTCAGTCGGGGTGGGTGGCGTCGATCACTCGCCAGAGCGAGCGACGCAGGGCCTCGAGTTCGTCGGCGCTCATCCCCAGCGAGTCGATGATCCGCGGCGGGATGGTCGCGGCCTCGTCACGGAGGCGCACGCCGGCGTCGGTCAGGGCGACGTCGAGCATGCGTTCGTCACCCCGGTTGCGGGTGCGACTGACCAGCCCGGTGGCCTCGAGTCGCTTGAGCAGGGGCGAGAGGGTGGCCGGCTCAAGGCGGAGTTCGACGGCCAGGTCGGTGACGGAGCGGGGGCTGCGACCCCAGAGGGCCAGCATCACGAGGTACTGGGGGTGGGTGAGGCCGTAGGGTTCGAGTACGGGGCGATAGACCCCGATGACGCTGCGGGACGCGATGGCGAGTGCGAAACAGACCTGGTCCTCCAGGCGGAGCAGGTCGGGGGCATCCTCGGTCATTCGCGGTCGGCTCGCTTTCCGGTATTCGTTAGTACACTAATTATTATGACACGCACTAATAAAGAGGAGCGAGACGGCCGCGGCCTGGCCGGGTTCGTCGGTTGGCTCAACCGTACGCTGTTGCCCTGGATCGGTCCGCCGCCGCTCGGCCCGTACACGACCGTGACGGCGACCGAAGAGGCGGCGGCGAAGTCGGAGGCCCGCTGCCCGATCTGCTCGCAGCTGATGAGCCTGCACGAGATCGATCGTTCCGGGGAGCGAACCCAGGTGCATCACCCCACCCCGGAGCAGGTCGCCGAGCGTTCCGCCTGAGGCGGGGGGGTCTCGACAAGCTCAACCACCGGGCGCTCAACCACCGGGCGCTCAACCACCGGGCGCTCGACCACCGGGCGTCCCCCGGGCGCTCGACCACCGGGCGGGCGTCCCCCGCGTCAGCGGCCGAGTGACGCGAGAATGCCCGCTCGCACGTCGGCCAGCTTTCGCCTCAGCTCCGGCACGGTGTCGGCCGGAACGTGGGACCTGGCCGCACTCCGGCGCAGATCTGCCCGCAGCTGCTGCCGGAATTCGTTGAGCACCAGGTCGGCCTCGCGCAGCGCTCGATTCGATTCGATTCGGGTTGCGGTGCCCGGCTCGTGGGCTGTTTCGGATGGGGGTTCCGCGGCGTCACCCCTGGCCTGGCGTTTGGCCGAGGCCAGGTCGGCCCGCAGGCTCTTCATCGCCTCGGTGACGCCAAAGCGCACCTCGTCGGCGAGGCGTCGCACCGAATCGGTCACCTCGGTCTCGATCGCGTCGAGGTCTACCTCGCGGGCCAGGAGTTCGGCGCGGCCGGCATCCGTGATCTCGTAGACGGTTTTGCGGCCGTCCGTTGACTTGGTGACGAGGCCCTCCTCCTCGAGCTTGGCCAGGCGCGGGTAGATCGTGCCCGCACTGGGGATGTATGTGCCCCCGAACCGGTCGCTGAGTGCCTGGATGAGCTCGTAGCCGTGCCGGGGCTGTTCGGCGAGCAGGCTGAGCAGGTAGAGGCGGAGGCTGCCGTGGGCGAAGACGGGGGTCATGCCGAGGCCTCCCCGGCGGCGGGGGAGTCGGTCGCCGCATCGGTGGCGCGCCGCACGACCGAGACGTCGCCGGACACCGAGTTCGCGTGCAGGTCGAGCCAGCTGCCGTCGAGATTGCCCGTGTTGGACTCGTAGCCCTTGCCGAACGTGCCCTTGATAGTGCGGTCATCGAGCTGCAGGGTGCCGGACACCGTGTTGAGGTGGAAACGGGTGGCCACGTCGGCGCCGAGCCGCACGGTCACGTTGCCGCTCACGGTGTTCGTGCTGATGGTGTCCGGGCTGCCCTCGATGTCGAGGAACACGTCGCTGGTGACTCCGTCGAGGCTGAAGCGGCGGATGCTGCCACTGGCGGTGAACTCCCCGGAGACCGTGTGCGCGGAGATGGTGCCCGAGTGGCCGAGCACGGAGATCTCGCCGTTCACGCTGTTGAGCTCGAGATCGCCGGTGACGCCGTCGACAACGACGTCACCGGAAACGGTGCTCAGCCGGGCGCCGTTGCGCAGTCCCGAGATCAACGCGTCGGCCGTGACGACGCCGAACTTGAGGGCCACGTCGCGGGGGACCATGATGCTGATGTCGGCCTTCGCTGTGCCGCGGAACGAGGCGAAGACCTCGATGAAGTTGTCCCAGCGGAGTTGTGGGTGGTCGATCTCCAGGGTGTCCCCGTCGAGCGAGATCTTCAGCTCCTTGCCGGTCACGCTGTGCACCTCGACCCGGGTGACCGGCTCGTCGTGTGCGATCACATCGACCTTGCCTCCGATCAGCCCGACCTTGAGGTTGCGGACGAGTTCGATGTCGATCACCTTGGTCTGCCCGGGGGCGATCAGCCATTTCTCCAGTGCCATTGCGTTCTCCTTCGTGCGTTGGGCATCCTTCGGGTGGTGCCGAAACCGGAATCGCGATATATCGCGTCTCTGGGCATTCACGATATATCGCGTGTGGTCGGTGCGCAAGCCTGAGACGCAGATGGCGAGACCAGGATTCCTGGTCTCGCCATCTGCGTACTGTCGGGCTCCGGGGCTCCGGGTCTCCGGGGCTCCGGGGCTCCGGGGTTACGGGGTGACGGGCGTGGGGGTCGGCGTCGGTGTGGCGGTCGGCGTCGGAGTGGTGACCGGATGGGCCAGGATCTCCTTCACCTCGTCGTCCGCGAGCAGAACCCACGCCGCGTTGCTCGAACCGTCGAGGGCCGCCTGCGGGCTTTCGCCCTGGTTCCACCACTTCGTCTCGAGGATTCGGCCTCCGAAGAGCACCCGGTCGCCCTTCTCGTAGATCAGGGTCGGGGACCAGTCCGGGTAGGTTCCGTCGGGAACGACGATCGCCGGGATGGGCTTATCGCCCGGGAGGACCGGTCCGATCAGATCCCACGGCGCGCTCGAGGCCTGCGCGATCGGGGTGTCCGGCTTGTCGCCTTCGGTCCACCACTTGGCCGCGTAGACGTTGCCGTGCCACACGACGCGGTCGCCGACCACGTAGGTTGCGTCCTTCGACCAGATCGGGTACGGGCTGGTCGCCGGGTCGTCGGGAACCGGGGTGATGCTCACCCGCGGCTGAGCCGTGCTCGCGGTCACGATGGCATCAATCTGTCCGGTGAAGCCGCGACCGAGAATCTGCGCGAAGCTCGAGCCGCCCTGCACGACACCGCTGCAGTTGTCGGAGACCCGGGTGACGTCGGGATAGTTGACGCCGCAGCCGGCATCGCGGTTGAGCGACCACATCGACATACGCCCGACGCCCTTGTCGACGGCGAATAGATTGAGCGCGTCGGCGTCGTCGAGGCTGAGGATCTCGCCGATGACGTCGCTCTGGCCGATCATCGGGGTGAGGCCGATCTTGCTCCACAGGGTCTGCGGGCCGAGGGTCGTGCCGTGGTTCTCGTAGCTCGTGCCCAGCTGGGCGTGGGTGGCTTCCGCGGCGGCTTCCGCGGCCTCGAGCACGCTCCGCGAGGAACCGATGCTCTCGCCGAAGTCCATCGTCATGGCGTTGACCCCGGTGAGGTTGACCCTGGCCGCCAGGAACTGGTCCACCGCGGTGATCCCGACGCTGGTCAGGCCGGTGGTGGACACCGGGAGGGTGAGCCACACGTTCAGTGCCTTGCCCTCGGCCTTGCGATCGGCCTGGATGGATGCGATGGCCGCGGCCCTGCGCAGGCCCGCCTCGGTGTCGGCCAGGCTGTCGCCCTCGATGTCAAGGTCGATCGAGGTGAGCTTGTAGCGGTCGATCACCGCTTCATACGCGCTCTTGAGTTTTCCGGCGTCGGTGCACAGGGTCGCCAGTTCGCTGTTGGCCTGGCCGCCGAACGACACGGAGACGTCGCCGCCGTTCTGCACGAACCGGGCGATGCGTCGATCGAGGTCGAGGGTCGTCTGCGCCTCGTCGAGGCCGTAGACGCCGCCCCAGTACGGTTCGCAGGGCTTGTCGGGGTTGCTCACGACGAAGGAGAGCACCACGCTCTTGCCCGTTTCGGAGGCCTCGGATTCGAACGAGTACGACGGAGTGGCGGTCACGTCGACGTAGCCGGCGAAGAAGGGGGTTCCCTCGGAGGCGGCCGCCGCATCCTTGAACTGGTTCCAGCCCAGGGCGCCGCCGGCACCCAGTAGGGAGACGATGAGTCCCAGAGAGAGCACGCGCACGACGGAGAGCCGGCGACCGGGAAAGAGCTGTGACAAAAAATCCCCCAAGTGGACTGACCGCGTTTCTAAGTCGCGGTCCAAAACGAAACCTCGTCGCGCGAGGCGAGGAGCACGCGGGGTGTTCCCTGCGCGGCAACGGCTCCCCATCGACTACTATGAGGCCCGTTCGTAAATTATCACTGATCTTTCGAGGTCAGGCGACCGGAAGTTCATAATCGGGCCGGGAATCGTCCCCCCGACTTCCAATAAGTGGGGGATCGTGCCAAACCAGGTACAAGTGTCGGACAGTGGCTCTAACTCGACAGTGATTGCGCCGTCAACGCCATCGCGCCGGCGGCAGTGGGGTTCGGAGAAGCGCTCAGAGCCGCTCCCGATCGTTCACCCCACGCCGTCCAAGCGCAAGATCACGCTCAGCCGCCTGGCGATCGTCACGACGATCGTGGCCTGGATGGTCTACGTCGTCTCCACGATCTTCAAGCAACTGGCCGACAACCCGAACTCGGGATTTCGTTTCCAGATCGAGACCTTCTCCTATTTGATCGTCGTCACCTTCCTGACGTTCTCGGCGCTGATGTACCTGCTGGCCAGGCACGGGGCGCTGTATCGGTTCCAGGAACACGTCCGGGTGCCCAGGGGTGAGCTGGATCGTCACTTCCACAACTATTCCGAGGGCATCACCGTTCTCGTTCCCTCGTACGCCGAAGAGCCCGTCGTGGTCCGCGGCACGCTGTGGTCCGCCGCGCTGCAGGAATTCCCCGATCTCAAAATCGTGCTGCTCGTCGATGACCCGCCGGATCCCAGCGACCCGGCCGTGCTTGCCCGACTCGAAGCCACTCGTGCACTCACCGACGACATCGCCGCCTCGCTTGCCGTTCCGGCGGCGCGCTTCAATGCCGCCCTCGAAGAATTCCAGCGGATGCCGAACGGCGATGCCGCGTCGCAGGTGCGCCGACTGTCCGCCGAATACGAGGCGGCCGCGACGTGGCTCGAGACCATGGCCGAGGCCGAGGTCGTCGAGGACCACGTTGACGAGTTCTTCGTGGACCGCGTCATCATGGGTCTCGCCCGCGAGCTTCGGCTCACCCTGCTCGCCCTGAACGCGGCCTTCGCCCAGGGCGCGGCACCCGACGAGAACAGGCTTTCCGAGCTCTACCAGCGGCTGACCTGGATCTTCAACGTCAGGCTCGAGACCTTCGAGCGCAAGAAGTACGCGAGCCTGTCCCACGAGGCCAACAAGGCGATGAACCTCAACGCCTACATCTCGCTGATGGGCAACCGGTGGCGCCGCGAGGCCACGGCTGGCCAGGTCGTGCTCAGGATTGCCGAGGAGGAGCGCCCGGACGACCTCGTCGCTCCGGACACGACCTACCTGCTCACCCTCGACGCCGACTCGCTGCTCCTGCGCGACTACTGCCTGCGCCTGGTCTACTTCCTGGAATCGGCGGGCAACGAGCGCGTGGCCGTCACCCAGACCCCGTATTCGTCGTTCCGCGGGGCCCCGACCCGGATCGAACGCGTGGCCGGCGCCACCACCGACATCCAGCACCTCCTGCACCAGGGGATGACCTACTACGGTGCGACGTTCTGGGTGGGCGCGAACGCCATCATCCGCAAGCACGCGCTCGAAGACATCGTCGAGGTGGAGACCGTCGGTGGATTCGAGGTGCGCACCTACATTCAGGACCGCACGGTGATCGAAGACACCGAGTCGAGTATCGACCTCGGTGCGCACGGCTGGACCCTGTCGAACTACCCGGAACGCCTGAGCTACAGCGCGACCCCGCCCGACTTCGGCTCGCTCGTCGTGCAGCGCCGCCGGTGGGCCAACGGTGGGTTGCTCATTCTGCCCAAACTGTGGAACCAGCTGGCGCACCGCAGGTTCATGCGGGAGCGCATTCCCGTGCGCGAGGTGCTGCTGCGCGTGAACTACATGGCGTCGATCGCGTGGGCCAGCTTCGGTCTGCTCTTCCTCCTCGGCTACCCCTATGACAGCCGGCTGCTCAGCCCGGTCGTCTTCATCGCGGCGCTGCCGTACTTCCTCGCGATGGGCAGCGACCTGCGCGATTCGGGTCACCGCTTCAGCGACATCTTCCGCATCTACGGCTTTAACCTCGTGTTGCTGCCGGTCAACCTCGCCGGCGTGCTGAAGTCTATGCAGCAGGCGATCACGGGCGAGAAGATTCCGTTCGTGCGCACGCCGAAGGTGAAGAACCGCACCGCGGCACCCGCGCTCTACGTGCTCGTGCCTTACCTCATCGTGGCCTTCTCCATCCTCACGTTCTGGCGCAACCTGCAGCAGGAGAACTGGGGGAACGTAGCGTTCGCGGCACTCAACGCCGTGCTCGCCGCGAGTGCCATCAGGGCCTACATCGGCGTGCGGAATTCCATCGTGGACATCTTCCTCGGCACGCTCAGCTGGCTCTTCGTGGCGCCGCGCAAGCCGAAGGCCGCCCCTCCGGTCATTGTTCCCAAGGAGCTCGATGAGGTCGACTGGGAATCCGTTCTGTACCACGGCGACCGTCGGCTCAACCGGGACCTGCACAGCGGCAGCGACCGTCGCCGAAGGGCGTTCATGCGCTGAGCTAGCGCGCATGCGCTGAGTCAGCGCGCATACGCTGCGGAGATAACTTCGAAAAGTTATCCACAATAGGTGACTAAGTCTCAGAGATGTGTTCGCATTTCGCTAAAATTGGGCTATGACCACCCCGGCGCAGCAGCTCAGGCAGGCGACAGACACCGTCGCCCGCCTGGGCAACTGCAGCGCCGACTACGAGGTCCTCTCGGATGCCGCGGCCCTCTCCGGCCAGCGCGACATCGCCGTGGCCCGCCAGCTTCTGGAAACCTGTGCCGCGTGGATGGCCGGCACGATTGCCCGCCGTTCCCGCCCCGAGCTGGGCCATTCCGGCCTGGCCGCGCAGCAGGGGTTCCTCTCCCCGGAAGCGATGATTCAGAAGTTCACCGGTTCGTCTCGCGGGGAGGCCTACAAGCTCGTCGCGGTCGGTACGATGCTCGCCCGCAGCGAGGCCGCCGACCGCCAACCGGACGAGCAGCTCCCACCTGCCGCAGGCAACGGTTCCGGCACCGCCGGAGAAGCGCCCGTCCCGGACGGAGCGCGCGGCCCGGCCGGAGCGACCGGCGCCGCTGGAGCGCGCGACCCCGGCGCATCACGCACCTCGTGGCAGGCCCCGATCGCCCGGGCCGTGTGGGCCGGAACTCTTTCCGTCGACGCGGCCGAGTCAATCCGAAAGGGCCTCGGTGACATCGACACCGCCGTCACCGCCGACCGTCTCGGCACCGCACTCGCCACGCTTCTGGCTGAGGCCGCGGTGTTGAACGTGGATCAGTGCTTCACCAGGGCGAGGCGGATGCGGGACGACCTCGACGAGGCCGGCATAGCCGCCCGCGAGAAACAGGCCTACGACGACCGCTACCTGCGCATCTACCGCCTCCGCGACGGCAAAGTCCGGCTCCACGGCCTGTTCGCCCCCGAAGACGGCGAATTCGTGCTCTCCACCTACGACGCCATCACCAGCCCCCGGCGCGGGGGCGTGCGCTTCGTTGACAAGAAACGCGCCGCCTGGGCCAAGCGCATCCAGGCCGACCCCCGCAGCACCGAGCAGATCGCCGCGGACTCCTTCCTCCAGCTCCTCAAGCTCGGCACCGAAGTCGACCCCGGCCGAATGCTCGGCGGACGCCGCCCCGCGGTACGCGTGATCGTCCAGGAACGCGACCTCCCCCGGCAGAACACCCCCGCGGAAGGCACAACGGCCGGTGGGACCGCCGCGACGGACTCCCGGCACGCAGCGCCCGCGCCGCCATCGGTCACAGCGAACCCGGAGGTCGCTCGGCCCGACCGGATAAGTCCGACCAGAACACAGCCGACGCTGCCCTCCGGCACATCGACCCCGGAGATCGCTCCGCGCGACCGCATAGGTCCGACCGAAACACAGCCTCCCCTGCCTCCCCTGCCTCCCCTGCCTCCCCTGCCGGCCCCGCCGACCCTGCCGGCCCCGCCGACCCTGCCGGCCCTGCTGGCCCCGCCGACCCTGCACTCTGGTCGCGGTGCCCTGGAAGGCAGCCCCGTCCCGATCTCCCTCGCCACTGTTGAACGGCAGATCTGCGACACCGGGGTGCGCGGCATCCTGTTCAACGACGCCGGTCAACCGCTCGACGTCGGCCGGGAGCAACGCGTCTTCACCGAGCAGCAACGCGCGGCCCTCGGCGCCCGCGACGGCGGCTGCAGGTGGCCGGGATGTGACAAACCACCCGCCTGGACCGAAGCCCACCACATCACAACCTGGCTTCAGGAACACGGGCTCACCGACCTCGCCGATGGAATCTGCCTCTGTCGCCCCCACCACCTGCTGCTCCACAACAATGGCTGGCAAATCATCCGAAACGGCAGCGACTACCTCATCAAGCCTCCGGTGTCGATCGACCAGAGCCAGACGCTCATTCTGCTGGAGCCCAGGGACTGAAGCCGGGCGGGCGCCGCGTCTGGCTAGTGTCCTTTGTCTCGACGGGCTCGACCGCCGAGCGTCCGATTCAGTCTCGGGTAAGCACGGCGTGGGGTGCCGCGCGCGGTCGGGAGTCGCCCGGTGGTCGGGCCTGTCGAGACTTCGGCCGGGCCAATCGGGGAAGAACATCGGGGAAGACCATCGGGGAAGTCAATCGGGGAAGTCAATACGGGAAGATCGGCAGCCACTCCCGGGTGTGGGCATGAACGATCACCAGGAACACGACGACGTCGAAGAGCAGGTGCACACAGACGACGTACGTGAGCGACCTCGTGAGCTTGAACGTGTAGCCCTGCAGGAGGGCGAACGGGAAGGTCATCAGCGGGCCCCAGCTTTGGTAGCCGAGCTCCCAGAGGAACGAGCAGAAGATGACCGCCTGGAGCAGATTGGCCTGCCAGTCAGGGAAGTGCCTGCGGAGCAGCGTGAACGTGACGCAGATGAAGAAGAGTTCGTCCCAGATGCCCACGAAGCCGACGCCGACGAACAGGCGTGCGATCTCGTCGGGAGCCGTCACGGCCGGCCAGTTCTGGTACGACCCCGACCCGATGAAGTAGGTCGGCAGGATGGCGTAGCCGAGGCCCACGACGATCACGAGATACCAGCGCTCGAGCGTGCTCCAGCGCTGGCCGGTGCGAATCGGGAAGCGGATCGCGTGCTCGCCATAGCCGTAACGTGAGATCAGGTACGGTACCAGCACGGAGAGGGACAGCACGGTGCCCATCAACGCCATGTTCGGGTAGTCGATGTTCGCCTCGACGGAGATCGTGCTGATGATCAGCAGCCCGAGTGCGATCAGGAGCAGGTCCTTGAAGAGAGCTCGATTGACCACGAAGGCAAGGGCCACGGCGATGGCCAACACTATGTAGCCGGGCAGGGCCGCCCGAAGGCCGAAGAGCAGGACGGCCGAAGCCGACAACAGGCCGGCGGGAATCAGCCCCCAGGACACGCGCGGCCGCGCATCCACTGCTGCGGCGGTCGTGGCACTACGCATGCCACATGCTATCGAAGACACCTCGGCGTTCACGCCGGCCGCCGGTAGATTCGAGCTGTGAACAACGAGCAGAGCGGTGCCGAGTCCACCCGCATCAACCAGCGTGGGCAGGCGGGGGGCGACGATCCGATCGAGGTGATGCGGCGGCTGATCGGCATCGACTCGGTCAATCCTGATCTCGTTCCGGGTGCGGCCGGCGAGGCTGCGATCTCGGCCTGGTGCGCAGGTTGGCTGGCCGATCGAGGCTTCCTGGTGCATTCGCTCGAGGAGCGTGTGGGTCGGCCCTCGATCGTCGGTATCTTCCGCGGGACCGGCGGAGGCCGCTCCCTCATGCTCAACGGTCACCTCGATACCGTCGGCGTCGAGGGCTATCTCGGTGATCCCTTCTCCGGCCAACGCCGTGACGGCCTGGTGCTCGGCCGCGGCGCGTTCGACATGTTGGGTGGCGTGGCGGCAATTCTGGTCGCGGCGGCCCGGGCATCCGCCACCGGCCTCTCCGGCGATGTGCTCGTCACCCTGGTCGCCGACGAGGAGTTCGGCAGCATCGGCACCATGGAGGTGCTGCAGAGCTATCGGGCGGACGCGGCCATCGTCGCCGAACCGAGCGAGCTCTGCCTGACCCTCGCCCACCGCGGCTTCGCCTGGTTCGAAATCGAGCTCAGCGGGCTGGCCGCGCACGGCTCCCAGCCGGAGCGCGGCGTCGACGCGATCGAACACGCCGGGCTCGTGCTGCGTGCCCTCGACGGCCTGCGCGATCGGCTCGAGGCCGGGCCGGGGCATCCGCTGCTCGGGCACGGCACCGTGCGGGTCTCGATGATCCGCGGGGGCACGGAAGCCGCGACCGTCGCCGCGGCCTGCACGCTCACGATCGAGCGGCGCACGCTGCCCGGCGAGACTCCGGACGAGGTCGAGGCCGAGTTGCGCGGCCTCCTCGAGGCGATCGCGGGCCGGGTCGCCGACTTCCGTTTCGGTCTCACGCGGCTGGTCGCGCGCGCGGCCTTCGAGGCCGATCCCGAGTGGCCGATCGTGCTTCTTGCCGCAGCGGAGGCCGAACGAGTGCTCGGCCACCCTCCGGCTACCCGCGGCGAACCGTTCTGGACGGATGCCGGACTCCTCCACGAGGCCGAAATTCCCTGCCTGGTGCTCGGCGTTGCCGGGGGCGGCGCGCACGCGGACGTCGAGTGGGCGGAGGAGGCCTCCGTGCTCCGGCTGACCGACATCCTGACCGGCACCATCGCCCGTTTCTGCGCCTGAGTCGGTTCCGCGAGCGCGGCCTGCCGCGCCCTAATTCGTTGTCTTGCCCTTCAGCCAGCCGAACACGGCGGTCGCCAGGAACAGGATGATACCGATGACGGCGAGCCAGAACAGCCCCTTGATCACGAATCCCAGCACCGCGAAGACCAGCCAGAGAACGAGCAAAAAGACGATCAGCTTCATCATGGAGCACACGATACGCCACCCTGAGCCTGGGCGCGCCGACCGACATTCCGACCGGCACGATCGTCTACTGCTGAGACGAACCCGGCCCGGCCCCCGCTCTCGCGGCCCGGGGTGAACTCGCTTGACATTTGACATCGACGTTGACATTGACGCGACGTCAAGTTTTAGGGTGGAGGCCGACGCAATCGACACGACGGGAGGCAGCATGGACTGGTCGATCCAGGACATCGCGCGGTTGGCCGACACGACCAGCCGCACGCTGCGCCATTACGGTTCGGTAGGACTCCTCGAGCCCACCCGGATCGGCGCCAACGGTTACCGCTATTACGACGAGCGCGCGCTCGTGCGGCTCCAGCGCATCCTCATGCTCCGGGACCTCGGACTCGGGCTGCCCGCCATCCGCGAGGTGATCGACGAGCACACGGATGAGACGCGCGCCCTGGTCGGACATCTCGCCTGGCTGCGCGATGAGCGTGAACGCCTCGACAGGCAGATCCGCTCCGTCGAGAACACGATTGACACACTGAACGGGAAGGGACAGCTCATGGCTGAGCACATGTTTGACGGCTTCGACCACACGGTCTACCGGGAGGAGGTCGAGGAACGCTGGGGCGCGAAGGCCTACGACTCCGGCGACGCCTGGTGGAAGGGCAAGGGCCAGGCAGAGAAGACGACCTGGCTCCGGGAGCAGCAACGGCTCAGCGCCGACTGGCGCGCGGCGGCCGAACGCGGCGTCGCCCCCGACGGGGAGGACGCCCAGCAGCTCGCCCAGCGCCAGTTCGACTGGCTGGCGGCAATCCCGGGCACGCCGGGTGCCGGAACGACGGGCCCGACCCGGGAGTACTTCCTCGGACTCGGCGAGATGTACGTCGCAGACGACAGGTTCTCGGCCCACTATGGCCAAACGGCGGGCGCCGAATTCGTGCGCGACGCGATGATCGCTTTCGCGGACCACCACCTTCGGCCCTAGCCACCGGAGCGGGCGGCGACCGCGGTGAGGAGCTGGGTCTCGGCGCGGAGCAGGTAGTCGGCCATCAGGGCGGCGGCCTCGGAGCGGCGAGCGGCCGCGAGGAACTCCATGATCCGGGCATTCTCATCGACGTAGGGGGCGTGGAAGAGGGCGTCCTCGGTCATCGAATGGAAGACCAGGCGCATCTCCGCCAGCACCTGGCTCATCAGCTGGTCGAGGCGTGCGCTGCCGGCCAGCGCCACGATTCCGGCGTGGAATTCCTGATTGGCGCCGGCCATGCCGGGGATCGAGCCGTCATTCCGCGCCGTGCGCGCCCGCTCGACGGCGAGGTCGAGCCGTGCAAGAAGGGTTGGATCGAGGTCGGAGGCCGGGGTCCAGGCCAGGGCCGCCGGTTCCAGATAGCGGCGCACCCGGTAGATCTCCCGGATGTCGTCGGCTGTCGGCCTGGACACGAACACCCCGCGATTCGGGAATCTGGTGACCACGCGCTCGGCGGTGAGCGTGGAGAAGGCCTCGCGCAGGGTGTTCCGGGAAACACCGAGCGCCTCGCCCAGGGACTCCTCGGAGAGCTTGGTGCCGGGCGCGAGCCGTCCTGCTGCGATCTGCTCCCGCAGCACCCCGGCTGCCCACTGCCCCGTCTCCGCGTGCCGCCCGGACGCGTTCGTGCGGCGAAGGTCGTCCAGAATCTCGGCGAGGGTCATGCTGTCACCATACGGGCTGGGCCGGGCGGCTCAGTCGCCGACGGAGGCGACGGCGGAGTGCGCGGGCACGGCGTCTCCGGGCGCCACGGTCGGGTTCCGGAGGATCCCGGTGCGATGGGCCGTCACGATCGATTCCATCTTCATGGCCTCGAGCACGAGCACCGGGTCGCCCTCCATTACCCGACTGTCGGGCTCGACCAGCCATTTGACGACCGAACCGCCCATCGGGGCGTAGAGGAGGTGCGGATCGGTCGCGGGTGCGGCGTCGGCTGTCGCGGGTGCAGCATCAACTGCAGATCCGACCACCTGGTCCGTGCCCCGCAGCAGCGCCTGGATCAGGCCGGCGGGCAGGCCGAGCGCCATCCGCCGCCCGTCGACCTCGATGCTGATGGTGCGGCGGGGGGCCTCGGGGGCAACCGGTGAGAACTGGGGGTCGCCCGGCAGTTGCTCGGTGAATTCCGCCTGGATCCAGCCGGTGTGCACGCCGAGGCGGTCGGTGTCCGTGAACGCGGGGGACCTGACGACGGCGCGGTGGAACGGCAGCACCGTCGGCAGGCCGGTGATCTCGAATTCGGCGAGGGCACGTCGGGCGCGACGCAGTGCCTGGTGCCTGGTCGCCCCGGTGACGACGAGCTTGGCGAGCAGGGAGTCGAACTGGCCGGGGACGATGTCGCCCGCCCTGACTCCGGAGTCGACGCGGATGCCGGGCCCGGTCGGCACGGTGAACGTCGCCACCGTGCCGGGGCTGGGCAGGAACCCGCGCCCGACGTCCTCCGCGTTGATTCGGAACTCGAACGAGTGCCCGCGCGGCACCGGGTCGGCGGTGACCGGCAGGGGGTCACCCGCGGCGATGGTCAGCTGGGCGAGCACGAGATCGATCCCGCTGGTTTCCTCGGTGATCGGATGCTCCACCTGGAGACGGGTGTTCACCTCGAGGAAGGAGATGGAGCCATCCTGGGCGAGCAGGTATTCCACGGTGCCGGCGCCGACGTAGCCGGCCGCGCGGCAGATGGCCTTGGCCGAGTCGTAGATCTGCGTGTTCTGCGCGGGAGTGAGGAACGGGGCCGGGGCCTCCTCGACCAGCTTCTGGTTGCGACGCTGGAGAGAGCAGTCCCTGGTGCCCACGACGATGACGTTGCCGTGGCTGTCGGCGAGGATCTGGGCCTCGACGTGCCGGGGCATGTGCAGGAACCGTTCCACGAAGCACTCGCCGCGGCCGAACGCCGCCATCGACTCGCGCACGGCCGAATCGAATGCCTCGTCGATCGCAGCCAGGTCCCAGACAACCTTGAGGCCGCGCCCGCCGCCACCGAACGCCGCCTTGATCGCCACGGGCAGGCCGTGCTCCGACGCGAACGCGCGCACCTCCGCCGCCGTCTCCACGGTGCCCTCCGACCCGGCGACCAGGGGTGCGCCGACGCTGATCGCGAGTTCCCTGGCCGAGACCTTGTTGCCGAGCACACGAATCGCCTGCGGCGACGGGCCGACCCAGACCAGCCCGGCATCCAACACCGCCTGGGCGAAGTCGGCGTTCTCGGAGAGGAAACCGTAGCCGGGGTGCACGGCGTCGGCGCCCGACCGGCGGGCGATCTCGAGCAACCTCGGCCCGTTCAGATAGGTGTCTGCCGGGCTGTCGCCGCCCAGCGCCCAGGCCTCGGTGGCGGTGGCCACGTGCAGGGCATCGGCGTCGACATCGGCATAGACGGCGACCGATTCGAGGTCGGCGTCGTCGCAGGCTCGGATGATGCGCACCGCGATCTCGCCGCGGTTGGCGATCAGGACTTTCTGCATGGTGTCGGCTTTCGTTGTGGGTGTCGCGCGGGCTATGCGCCGCTGCGCGGGAGATGTGCCACCCGCCCGGCGGCGCAGCCCCCGCGCAACGCGGCGGGTGTCACGCGGGGAGCGGCGCCGGGTGGAAACGGATGCGGGCGCCCGCGGGGAGCTGGGCGGCGAGGTCGAGGTCCGCGGCCAGCACGACGCCGATCACCGGGTAGCCGCCCGTGACGGGATGGTCGGCCAGGAACAGAACGGGCAGACCGGAGGGCGGCACCTGGATGGCACCCTCCACCGTGCCCTCGCTGGCGAGCTCGCCCGGTCTGCACCGCACGAGCGGTTCGCCGGCGAGGCGGAGGCCGATCCTGTTGGACTGCGCGGTGACGCTCCACTCCTCCGCGGCGAGCCGGGCGACGGATCCCTCGTCGAACCACTCGACGCGCGGGCCCGGCACGAAGCGCAGCACGGTGACCTCGGCGGCCGGTGCGGGCGGGGATTCGGGGCCGTGGACGGCGTTGCCCGGCACGGCCGGGAGGATTCGCAGGCGGTAGCCCGCGGCGAGCGGGGCCGGACCGATCCCGGAGAGGGTGTCGGTGGACCGGCTGCCGAGCACCAAGGGCACGTCGATTCCACCGCGAACGGCCAGGTAGCTCCGCACCCCGACGCTCGGCGCGGCGAGGGTGAGCGTCTCGCCGGCGAGGAGGGCGAAGGGGGCGTTCATGGGGACGTCGCGCCGCGCCGTCCCGCCGGTGACGCCCAGGGCAGTGCGCGCGCCGGTCACCGCGAGCACCTGGTCGGTCACCGCGGTGAGGGTGAGCCCGCCGAGCGCGTTCTCGAGCACCGCGTCCGTGGCCCGGTTGCCGACGATGTGGTTCGCCCGGCGCAGTGCCCCCCGGTCGAGCGCACCGGATCCGGCCACACCGAGGTCGGCGAAACCGGGGCGGCCGAGATCCTGCACGGTGGTCTGCGGCCCGGGCGAGACGACGAGGAGGCCGGCGGGCGGCTCGGGTGCCGGGCCCCGGCCAGGCCCGGTGTCGGAGTCCTGCCCGGCGACGGCCTCGTGGTCCGTGGTCGGCACGGCGGCCGCGACGACGACCTCGCGCACCGCGCGAAACCGCACCTGATTGCCGGGGCGCACGAGGGCCGGCCGAGCGCGTTCGAGGTCCCACAGGCGGGCGGCCGTGCGGCCGACCAGCTGCCAGCCACCCGGGGAGGGCCGGGGGTAGACGCGGTCCAGGTCTGCGAGGTGTGCGCGGCGATGACCCCGTCGATGCCGAGGCCGGTCGCCGCGGCGACCGCGGCGAGATCCTCGCCGTCGTAGACCGTATCGATCAGCACCAGGCTGCCGTCGGCATCCGGCGCCCGCGTGATGTCCAGCCCGCGCAGCCCGGTGGTGAACCCGCGGGCGGCCGCGGGGGAGACCGCCGTCACGAGCACGGTCGTGGCGGCGGCGAGCACCTCGAGCTGGCCGTCGAGCGGCTGCTTCGCCAGCAGGGCCTGCAGGCCGAGTACATCGGCCAGGCCAGCCAGCTCGACGAGCACGGCGCGGTCCCCGACCGCACGGATGCCTCGGATGCCGCCGGTCGCGCGGGTCGGCCCGGTCATGGGTTAGACGAAGCTTCGGATCGGTATGCCGGCGCCCTGCAGCGCCGCGCGCACCTGGGCGGCCAGCGTGACCGCCCCTGGCGTGTCGCCGTGCAGGCAGATGCTCTCGACGGGAACGTCGAGGATAGTGCCGTCGACCGCCCGAACCTGCCGGTCCGTCGCGAGCCGGAGCGCCTGCTCGGTCACCCGGGCCGGGTCGAGGATCACGGCGCCGGGCAGGCCGCGCGACACCAGCGAACCGTCGGGGTTGTAGGCGCGGTCGGCGAAGGCCTCGACGACGGTGCGGAGGCCGGCCGCGTCGGCGAGGCGTTGGATCTCCGAGTTCGGCAGCACCATCACGGGCAGCCCCGGGTCGACGGCCAGGATGGCATCCACCACGGCCTGCGCCTGCACCCGGTGATGGGCGATCGCGTTGTAGAGGGCTCCGTGCGGTTTCACGTAGCTGACCCGGGTGCCGGCGACGGCGGTCAGGGCCTGGAGTGCACCGATCTGGTAGATGACCTCGTCGGTGAGATGGTCGGGGGCTATATCGATGAAACGCCGTCCGAAGCCGGCCAGGTCCCGGTAGCCGGGGTGCGCGCCGACTCTCACGTCCGCGGCGGCCGCGGCCGTGCAGGTGGCCCGGATCGTGCTCGGGTCGCCGGCATGGAACGCGCAGGCGACATTCACGCTCGACACGGAGGAGATGATGGCTGCGTCGTCGCCGAAGCTCCAGTTGCCGAAAGACTCTCCGACGTCGCTGTTCAGATCGATGCCGGACATCGTCATCCCTTCCGTCTCCCCCGAGGGGCGTCGTGACCAAGGATGCCCTACTTGCGACGATTGTTCAACAATGTCTCATGATGTCGTGGTGAGCGGCTCAGTTCGCGGGGCTGTCCATCGACGGCGCAGACGGCAGGGCGCTGCCCTCCAGGGCCTCCTCGAGGCCGGGGTGGGCGGCACCGACCGCCGGCTCCGGGGGTCGTTTGATCGCGAACAACGGGATCGTCCAGTTGCAGAGCGGCCCCACGAGCAGCGCGAAGAGCACGGTGCCGACGCCGACGTTGCCGCCGAGCAGCCAGCCGACGCCGAGCACGACCACCTCGATGCCGGTGCGCACCACCCAGATCCGCCAGCCGGTGCGCTTGTGCAGCCCGGTCATCAGTCCGTCGCGCGGGCCGGGGCCGAAGTGCGCGCCGATGTAGAGGCCGGTCGCCGTCGCCAGCACGAGCAGTCCCGCCGCGAAGAAGATCACCCGCAGCCAGAGGTCCTGGCCGGCCGGGATGAGCCAGAGCCCCACGTCGGCCGAGGGGCCGACCAGCAGGGCGTTCAGTACCGTGCCGATGCCGGGCTTCTGCCGGATCGGAATCCAGAGCAGGAGCACGACGGCGCTCATCAACACCGTGATCAGGCCGAAGCCCAGGTGAGTGTGGCTGTCGATGCCCTGGGTGAGTACGTCCCACGGGGCCACGCCGATTTCGCCGCGCACGATCAGAGCGATCCCGAGGCCGTAGAGGAAGAGGCCAATGAGCAATTGGGAGAGGCGGCGGGTCATAGTCGTCAATCCAATTGCACTATTGGCCTGTTATCAAGTAGCCAATCTCCCTATAGTGGCCTCATAGTGGAGAACCAGATGAGCGCGCGGGCCCTCGAGTCGCGGCTGGGCGAGTGGCGCAATGGCGGGAGCGCCTACCAGGCCCTGGCCGATCGCATCCGTCTGCTCACCCTCGATGGGCGCATCGCCACCGACAGCCGACTGCCGGCCGAACGGGACCTCAGCGATCGACTCGGAGTGAGTCGCACGACCGTCGCGGCGGCCTATCGCCGGCTGCGTGACACGGGATTCCTGGTCAGTGTCCGCGGCTCAGGGAGCATGGCCCGGCTGCCGGGCGCCCCGGCGAGTCACGCCGCGCCGGCGCCGGGCGGCATCCTCGACTTCAGCAAGGCAACCATGCCCGCGCTCGCTGGGCTGGCCGAGGTCGCTCGGGCCGCCGCGGGTGACCTGACCGGCCACCTCGGCGGCTCGGGCTTCGATCCGGTGGGGATTCCCGAGTTGCGGGCCGCCATCGCGGACCGGTACCGGGCCCGCGGGCTGCCCACCGACCCGGAACAGATCCTGGTCACCATCGGCGCCCAGCATGCGATCGCGCTTCTGGCCCGGGTGCTGGTCGGTCGCGGCGACCGGGTGCTGATCGAACTGCCCACCTACCCGCACGCCTACGAGGCGTTGAAGGCCGCCGGGGCAAGGCTCATGCCGGTCAGCGTGTCCGCCGCCGTGCCGGGCGAGGATGCCGCCACCGCCGGCTGGGACGAGACCGCACTCCTGCAGACGCTTCGGCGCAGCAATCCCGTGCTCGGCTACCTGATGCCCGACTTCCACAATCCCACCGGCCGCACCATGCCGGTCGACCAGCGGGAGCGTGTGCTCGCCGCGGCCGCCCGCCAGGGCACCGTGCTCGTCATCGACGAGACGATCGCCGAACTCGACATCGACAGGGTCGGCGACTTCCTCCCGTTCCCGGCCTACGCCGAGCCGGGACAGCCGGGCGGCGTCGTCGCCATCGGCTCGGTCGGGAAGACCATCTGGGGCGGATTGAGGGTGGGCTGGATCCGCGCTGAACGCCCGCTGATCCGTCGACTTGTCGCCGCCCGCTCCGGGCAGGATATGGGCACGCCCATCCTCGAACAGCTGATCGTCGCGCGGCTGCTGGCCGGGATGCCCGCGATTCTCGAGGGACGCCGGCAGGAACTCCGGGTCGGCCGCGATCACTTGGAGGGACTGCTCGCCGCCCGCTTCCCCCACTGGCAGGTGCCTCACGTCGACGGAGGCATCACCGCCTGGGTCAACCTCGGACAGCCGGTGAGTTCTCAACTCGCGCTCGCCGCGCGCAACCAGGGCCTGCTCGTGCCGGCCGGGCCGCGATTCGGGCTCGACGGGGCCTTCGAACGGTTCCTGCGGATCCCGTTCTGCTACAGCACGGCGGACATGGACCTGGCCGTCGACGCGCTCGGCCTGGCCTGGGACTCGTTGATGCGGCATCCGGTGCCGGACACCGGGTACCTCGCCGACGTCGTCTGACGCGGCGGGCACCCGGTGGCCGTGGCTCGCGGCCGTGCACCGGGCTGGATGTCAGTCCTCGAGCACGAAGGTCACCTCGATCACGACCTCCCAGGACGTGATCGCGCCGTCGGCCACCTCGACCTTCTGCTCCTTGACCCAGGCGCCGGAGACCCCGCGCAGGGTCTGGCTCGCGCGGGCAACGCCGGCGGCCACGGCGTCTTCGAAGGACGTGTCGGACCGAACGCTCAGGGTGGTTACGCGTGCAACGGACATGGCTTCTCCTCGATGATGTTGTGGGGCTTGTGCCGCCGAGGATACGCGCGGGCCACCTCGCCCGACACCCCCTGGAGGCGCGAGGAGCCGGATGGCACGAAAATAGCGCGTTCGGTTCGCTCCAGCGGCCTAGCCGAGGGCCGCGGCGAGGCCGGTCAGGGCCGATTCGCCGAGGTCGGAGAGCTCAGGGCCGTCGACCGCCGGCACCAGCACCCAATCCTTGAACGGACGCTCCTGGCCGGACGGGTCCCAGAGACGTGCGCCGGGAATCAAGAGCGCCCGCGCGTGTTCGGGGCTGCCTGAGCCCAGCTTGAGCGCGATCGCGTCGCCCTGAAGACAGGCGAACGCCTTCTTGCGCAGGGTGATCGTGCGGGCGCCGAACATCTTGCCGGTGACGGCGCCGGCCGGGGAGAGCTCGGCGGCGAGGGCGTCAAAGGCTGATTCGGAATCCATGCGTCGATTCTAGGGGGGTCGGTTCTCGAGGCTAGAAGACGACCCGCTCGGGGGCGAGGGGGCCGGAGCGCACGAGTAGGGTGCTGGTGTCGTCGCAGCCATCGATCGGATTGGGTGTGGTCACCAGTCGCGGGTCGGTCCAGTCCGGGATCGTGACGGCGACCTCCGTAACCGGTACGACCGTGCAACTATGGGCACCTGCCTGGCTGAGATGCAGCAGGCTGAACGCCGAGGCCCCACGCGCCAGCGGAACGACGGCGACCGGGAACCAGCGACCGAGGTCATCGGCGGAAACGGCACCGATCATGGCACCGGAATTCGCGCTGATCAGGGAGACGGTGGGGTATCCCGCCACGGTGCACTCGACCGAGCTGTTGTTGGTCAGTTGCAGGTCCCAGAAGAAGCTTCCGGCGCCGCTGTCCTGCGGCCGTGACTGCAGGGACAACGCCAACTGGTTGGGCCCACAGGCGGCGACGCCCGGCGAGGGGGTCGAGGTGGGGACTGGCTGTGTGGTCGCCGTTCCTTTGGGGGTGGCGGTGGGAGACGGCGTCGGTGTCGGTATTGAGGTCGACGTCGGGGTGGGCGTGGGGGCGAGGCTGGATAGCGGTTGCGGGGCGGCGCATCCCGCCAGGACAACGATTCCGGCGGCCAGGCAGGCCATCGCGACCCCGCGGCCGTGCCGCCGATTTCTTGTTCTGCTCATGAGCCCAGTGTCACACTCCCGAGCCGATTGCGCGCCCCCTCACGACCGTCGTTCGAGCGGTTGGAATCGCCCGGTTCGCCCTGCCATATACTCAAATTCGACAGGAGGCCGAATGCCCGCAAAACCCACCGGTCTGCTCGGTGAGCGCTACCTTTTGAAGGAGCTCATCGGCAGCGGAGGCATGGCATCCGTGTACCGGGCCAGCGACGAACGGCTGGGCCGTGATGTGGCGATCAAGGTCTTCCGCACGAGTGCCATCGACCAGGGTGACATCGCGCGTCAACAGTCCGAGACCAACGTGCTCGCGAGCCTGAACCACCACAGCCTGGTGACCCTGCTCGACGTCGGTGTTCACCGCGCGGACCCGGACCGTCGCCAGATCTACCTGGTGATGGAGCTCGTCGACGGGGTCGACCTGCGGCAACGGCTCGGCCAGGGGCGTATCTCCACCCGCCATGTCGCCCAGATCGGCTATGACCTGGCCGAGGGGCTCGAGTACATCCACAGCCGCGGCGTCGTGCACCGTGACATCAAGCCGGCGAACGTTCTCCTCGCCCAGTACAGCACCCGACTGCGGGCCAGGGCCAAGCTGACCGACTTCGGCATCGCCCTCTACCCGTCCAGTGAACGGTTGACCAATGACGGGATGACGTCGGGGACCGCCGCCTACCTCAGCCCGGAACAGGCGAAGGGCGAGGAGGTCGGACCGCCCAGCGACATCTATTCCCTGGGCCTGGTGCTCCTGGAATGTTTCACCGGCGACATCGAGTTTCCCGGGCAGCCGGTGCCCGCCGCCCTGGCCAGGCTGCTGCGCGAGCCGGTCATCCCGGAGGCCCTCTCGCCCGCCTGGCGAGACCTGCTCCGGTCCATGCTGATGCGGGACCCCGCGCTGCGGCCGCCAGTGACCGAAGTGGTGCTCGCGCTGCGCCAGGCCGTCATCGCTGAGACGGGCAGGCACCGGGCAGACGGCTCTCGCCCCCTCTCCACCGATGAGACGGCGCGGATGAACGAGGTGCACCGACTCGACATCCTCGACACCCCGGCGGACGGCGCATTCGACCGGATCGCGGCGCTCGCCGCCCGCATCTTCGACGTGCCGATCGCCATCGTCAGCATCGTTGACCACGACCGGATCTGGTTCAAGTCCCACCATGGCCTCGACCTCGACCAGATCCCGCGCGACCCGGGGCTGTGCGCCTCCGCGATCATGAGCGACGTCCCCTGGGTGGTCGAGGATGCCCGGTCGGATCCGCGTGCTCTCGCCAACCCTCTCGTGGCGGGCGAGTTCGGGCTGCAGTTCTACGCCGGCGTTCCGCTGAAGACCCGCGACGGCTTCAACCTGGGCACCCTCTGTGTTCTCGACCACGCCCCGCGTACGGTCACGCCCGCCGAGATCGCCACCCTGGAGGACCTCGCCTCGGTGGTCGTGAACGAACTCGAACTGCGTCTGGAGAGCCGCCGCACCGCACTCTGAAGTCTGTGTCACCTGTCGGGCTCACCCCTGCTACAGTGCTGTCAGAATCCGAGCCGGGGGCGTCGACGGGCAGGCCGTCGACGGGTATTCCGGTCGGGTGAGAGAGGGGCAACACCCATGAAGGCATCAGCGCAACTCGGGGCCAATCTGCAGTCGGTGCTCGTCGACCTGATCGAGCTGCACGTGCAGGGCAAGCAGGCGCACTGGAGCGTCGTCGGCAAGAACTTCCGCGACCTGCATCTGCAGCTCGACGAGATCATCGACGACGCCCGGCTCTTCTCCGACGAGCTCGCGGAGCGGATGCGTGCGCTCGACGCGCTGCCGGACGGCCGCAGCGAAACGGTCACCGCAACGACCCACCTGCCCAAGTTCCCCGCCGGGGAGGTCGACACGACGGAGACCGTGGGGCTGGTCACCGACCGGCTCAACGCGACCGTCGACAACATCCGTGCCGTGCACGATGAGGTCGATGAGGAAGACCCGACGAGCGCGGACATCCTGCACGGTTTCATCGAGAAGTTGGAGCAGTACGCCTGGATGGTCAGCGCCGAGAACCGCACCCCGCGCAAGCCCACCGCGAAGGCCCCGACGAAGCCGATCGGCAAGGCCTGAGCCGGAACGGGATTCACAGAACTCGCCGGTGACCGGGCCGTGGTGGGTCGGCAGAGAAACGAAGCAGGAGGTCGGTTTGACGCGCGTTGAGATTCCAGAGCCCGTCTGGCTGTCCACCCCGGGCAATCGCGCCGCTGAGGACAGCCTGTGGGACATAGCGGTGGCGGGCAACGCCGTGGGCGGCGACGCCCGGAAGGCGCTCGACCTGGCCGGCGAGCTCGGTGCATCCGTTCCCCGGCCGGGGGAGGGCCGCACGCTTCGCTTGTTCGAGACGCTGGCCTCCCTGGCCGCCGCCGACCTCACGGCGGCGCGGGTGGCCGAGGCGCACCTGGACGCTCTGGCGATCCTCGCCCAGGCACGCCTCGATCCGGTCACGCTTGTCGGTGGAGGACTAGCGGCAACCACCTGGGGCGTGTTCGCGGCCGAGGGTGCAGGCACGCGTCTCGATGCGACAGCCGCGGACGACGGCGCTCTGTGGCGGCTCGACGGCACGAAACCGTGGTGCTCGCTCGCGGGCTCGCTCAGCCATGCCCTGGTCACGGCGCACACCTCGGCGACCGCCCGGCGGCTGTTCGTGGTCGACCTGGCCGAGCCGGGGATTACCGTTCGCACGGGCGCGTGGGTGGGCCGGGGGCTCCCGGCCGTGCCGAGCGGGCCCGTCGACTTCAAGGATGTGTCGGCCCGCCCGGTCGGGGACGACGGCTGGTACCTCCGCCGACCGGGCTTCGCCTGGGGAGGCATCGGTGTGGCGGCCTGCTGGTGGGGTGGCGCCGTCGGCCTGGCCAGACGGGTCTGGGAGTCGGCGCTCGAGCGGGAGCCCGATCAGATCGCTCTCGCGCACCTGGGCGCGCTCGACCTCGCGCTGACCGCCGCCGGTGGGGCGTTGGCCGCCGCCGCGGCGGTGATCGACGCCGGAGATGCCGGCGGCGAACAGGGGGAACTCCTCGCGGCGCGGGTGCGGGGTCAGGTTGCGCGCACGGTTGACGAGGTGATCACCCGCACGGGCCACGCGCTCGGCCCGGCGCCACTAGCCCTCGATGCGCGGCATGCGGGACGCGTCGCCGATCTGCAGCTCTACGTGCGCCAGCACCACGCCGAACGAGACGATGCCGCGCTCGGCCGTCGACTCGTCGACGCCGGGGCGACCCCGTGGTGAGCCCGTGGTGAGCTTCGCCCACACGGATTCCGGCACCGCCGAGGAGGTGTGGGCGGCGGCACATTGCGAGGCTGATCGGGCGGGGGATACGGCGCTGGTGTCGCCGCTGCCCATCGACGACCTCCGTCGACTTATCGTGGTTGCCGCGCACCCCGACGACGAGACGCTCGGGGCCGGCGGGCTGATCGCCTCGGCAGGGCGGGCCGGAATCTCGGTGACGGTCGTGGTGCTCACCAACGGCGAGGCATCCCATCCCGAATCCCGCACGCACGACCCCGCAGTGCTCGCGTCGGTGCGCCGGGGCGAGGTGACGGCCGCCGTCTCGGCCCTGGCACCCGCGGCGGTGGTGCGACTGCTCAACCTGCCGGATGGCTCCGTCGCGGAGCATGCAGCGGAGGCGGCCCAGGCGATTTCGGCCGAGATCGGTGCCGGAGGGCCGGGAACTTGGCTGGTGGCACCCTGGCGGCTGGACGGGCATCCGGACCACACGGCCGCGGCGGCGGCTTCCGCCCTCGTGGGTCGCGACCGGGACGTCATCCTCTTCGAGTACCCGATCTGGGCCTGGCACTGGTCCGCGCCCGGCGATGCGGTCTGGTCGGGCGGCACCGTGTTCACCGTTGATCTCCCCTCCGAAAGCCGCCGACGCAAGGCCACGGCGATGGCCCTGCACCGGAGTCAGGTGCTGCCCCTGTCGGAGCTTCCCGGTGATGAGCCGATCATCCAGCCCGGCTTCGGCGCACACTTCGAACGGGGATACGAGACGTTCATCGTGACCGAGACGGGCACCAACGGAGCCAGCCTGGCCGGGTCGTACTTCGACGAGTTCTACGAGGGACGACGTGACCCCTGGGGGTTTGAGACCCGATGGTACGAGGAACGCAAACGCGCCCTGACGCTGGCTGCCCTGCCTCGCCCGCGCTTCGAGGCGGCACTGGAACTCGGCTGCTCCATCGGCGTGCTGACGGAAGGCCTTGCGGTGCGGTGTAACACCGTCACCGCGGTCGACATTGCGGAGCAGCCGCTTCACACGGCGCGCGCCCGTCTGGCCGCGCAACCCGGTGTGGTGTTCGAGCGGCGCACTCTGCCCGCCGAGTGGCCCGACGGAGCCTTCGACCTGATCGTGTTCTCGGAGGTCGGCTACTACTTCTCCGTGGCCGAATTGCGCGAGGTGCTCCAGCGATGCCGTGGCAGTCTGGCTCCCGGTGGCGTGCTCGTGGCCTGCCACTGGAGGCATCCGGTGCCGGACTACCCGTTGACCGGCGACCAGGTGCACGTGGAGCTTGGGGCGCTCGCCGGGATCGAGCGCACGGTGGAACATTGCGAACGTGACTTCCTGCTCGAGGTGTTCGAACTCGCGCCCGCCCGGTCTGTGGCGCAACGGGAAGGCCTGGCGCCGTGACCGGCGAGGGGGCGATCGAGAAGGTCGTCGTCGTGATCCCGGCCCGCAACGAGGAAGAACTTCTGCCGCGTTGCCTGACCGCGTTGACTGCGGCTATCCGCGAGGTCGGCGAGGCCTGCGCCGCGGCCGGCGAGGCTGCGCCCACAATCGTCGTGATCATCGCGCTCGACCGGTGCAGTGACCGGACGGCCGACGTCGCCGCGGACTTTCCGGCGTTCACGAGCATCCGCACGAACGGTGGCTCCGTCGGAGTTGCCCGCCGTGCCGGGGTGCGGCACCTGCTGCCGAGGCCAGACCAGTTCACCGCGGGAACGTGGATCGCCACCACGGATGCAGACTCAGCCGTGCCGCCGAACTGGTTGACCGTGCAGCTCGCGTTCGCCCGCAACTCCGTCGATCTCGTGCTGGGCACCGTGGTTCCCGACGAAGCCTTGTCCGAGCGGGGCAGGGAACGCTGGGCCGCGCAGCACCGGCTGGTCGACGGGCACGTTCATGTGCACGGTGCCAACCTCGGAGTGCGCGCCGACCGGTACCGTCAAGCCGGGGGATTCGCCCGAGTCGATGAGAACGAGGACGTGCGGCTGGTCTCGGCTCTGCGCGGAATCCGGGTGAGCGAGCTGCGCACGGAGCTCATCCCCGTGCTCACCTCGGGTCGCCTGACCGGGCGCACCCCAGCGGGATTCGCCGGGTATCTGCGGGACCAGTCGGCGGCGGAGCGGGACGGGGCAGTCGACGCTTCCTGCTGACCCGCTGCCTGCTGGTGCGCCTTCTGCTGACGCGCTTCCTGCTGACGCGCTTCCTGCTGATGCGCTTCCTGCTGACGGCGCTGCCTGCTGACGGCGCTGCCTGCTGGTGCGCTTTCTGCTGACGGCGATGCCTGCTGACGGCGCGCCTGCTGGTGGATCAGAAGGGCGGGTCTTCTTCTTTCTCGGCAGTCTTGTTCTTCGTCGAAGCGCCCCGAGGGTGTGGTGGTTTGGTGAGCGTCCCGCCTGGCGTCCCGCTGGCCAAGCCTGTGGACGACCCGGCGGCGGGTGCTACGGGTGGCCCGGTCGATGATCCGGTGGGGAGCAGGGTGGCGGGTTCGGTGGTGAAGTCTCGCCCGGTGGGTGAGGTCCAGGTGAGGATGCCGCCGGGTTGTTGGGAGACCGCCCACCG
>CAJDUC010000009.1_pt1 | contig 55189 bp, 58 predicted proteins | sample 7390041 | NCBI WGS metagenome assembly CAJDUC01 (sample SAMEA7055666, study PRJEB34461) | soil metagenome | biome: terrestrial ecosystem; feature: Peninsula; material: soil | place: Antarctica | collected 2016 | reverse complement strand
CCCGGTGGGCAGTCTCCCAACAACCCGGCGGCATCCTCACCTGGACCTCACCCACCGGACGAGACTTCACCACCGAACCCGCCACCCTGCTCCCCACCGCGCCACCGTCCGGGCCGTCGAGCGGGCCGTCGAGCGGGCCGGCCGCGCCAACCGGCGGCGGAGACGACCCGCCGTTCTGAACCGGGACCTGAAAGCGGGTCCTGAAGTCGAGTCCGGAAGTCGAGTCCGGAAGTCGGGTCCTGAAGTCGAGTCCGGAAGTCGGGTCCTGAAATCGCCAGGTGCTCTCCCGTTACTGCATTCCCGCCGTGGAGTCCCAACGCGAAGTCTCACACTCAGGCGCTACGATCGGGCCGAACAGGGGCAAGCCGCCCGGGCCGTCCCCCGACACGAGGAACATATGACTCAGGTCGCACCCGTGCTCTTCGTGCACGGAATTCGCACCTCGGCCACCATGTGGCGCCGGCAGCTGTCCATCCTGAGCGAGGCCGGGCATCCGGCACTGGCGATCGATCTGCCCGGGCACGGCTCGCGCATGGCGGAGCGGTTCACCGTCGAGGGAGCCCTCGCCGCCATCGACGACGGGGTCAGTGCGCTGGGCGGCAGGGTGCTGCTGGTCGGGCTTTCCCTCGGTGGCTACTACGCCATCGAGTACTCCGCGCGGAACCCCGAGAAGGTGGCTGGACTCGTCGCCGCGGGATGCTGCGCCATTCCCGGAGGGTGGCCCCTCGAGTTGTACCGAGGCCTGGCCGGGCTGATCCGGCGCCTGCCCGACCGGGGGCTCTGGCTCCACACCACCCTCGTGCGCCTGCTGCTGCCGCCGGAGGGTGCCGCCGACACCCTCGCCGGCGGGGTCCCTCTGAATGTGATGGACGCCGGGCTTGGCGCCACCGGAACCCTCCGCCCACTTGTGGGCCTCTCCCGGTACCCGGGGCAGGTCTGGCTGGTCAACGGCGCCTTCGATCAATTCCGCCTGCACGAGCGCCGTTTCCTCGCCGCGTGCCGCCACGGCCACCTCATCGTGGTGCCGCGGGCCTCGCACCTCGTGAGTCTTGCCCAGCCCGAGCGGTTCGCGACGGTGCTTCGCATGATCCTCGCGCAGGTATCGCTCGACCGGCCCAGGCCGATTGTCGACCCGGTCGAATAACTGGTATCGTTGCCTGTTGGCTTGCGTGTTGGGTCCCACCCCACACGATCTTTGCCGTACGGCGCCCTCTACCGCCAAGCGGCCCATCCGAACAAGAACCTAACGAAAGCGTATAAACGTGGCAAATATCAAGTCGCAGATCAAGCGAATTGGCACCAACAAGAAGGCCCAGGAGCGCAACAAGTCGGTGAAGAGCGAGTTCAAGCGTGCAATCCGCGCAACCCGCCTCGCCGTCACTGCTGGCGACAAGGACAAGGCCGTTGCCAGTCTCGCCGTTGCTTCGAAGAAGCTCGACAAGGCCGTCAGCAAGGGCGTCATCCACAAGAACCAGGCGGCAAACAAGAAGTCGGCCATCGCAAAGTCGGTCGGCGCACTCGTTTAGTCCCCAGATGACCTGGTTTGAGGCCGATGTTCGGAACTGAACCGGTGTAACGGAAAGCCCCCGCCTTATGGCGGGGGCTTTCTTATGTCCACGGCGAGTAGACAGAAGGGCCCCGCCGCACCGCGGGGCCCTTCCTTTGTTTTCAGCGAGCGGTCAAGGTGTTCGGCGAGCGGTCAAGCCCTAGACCTCGCCTCGGCGGGCAATCACTCCGACGAGCCGCTCCAGGGCGAAGACCGGGTCGCGACCGGCGCCCTTCACCGCGGCATCCGTCTCGGCGAGCATGACCATGCAGCGGGCCAGGCCCTCGTCGGACCAGCCATTCAGGTCACGCTGGGCGCGCTCGACCTGCCAGGGCGCGAGGCCGAATTGCGACGCAAGCTGCCCCGAGCCGCCGCGCACGCCGTAGAGCTTGGCCATCGTGCGAATCTTCATGGCGAACGCCGCGACAACCGGAACAGGGTCGGCGCCCGAGGAGAGTGCGTGACGCAGGATGACCAGGGCCTCCCCGTGCCTCCCGGCGATCGCCGAGTCGGCCACCTTGAATGCGTTCGCTTCGACTCGTCCGCCGTAGTAGCGGTCGACGGTGGTCTCCGTGACCTCCGTCGCTGAATCGGCAATGAGTTGCTGGCAGGCCGCCGACAACTCGGCGAGGTCGCCCGAGAAGGCCGCAACGAGCGAACGGAGGGCGCTGGGCGTGACCCGCTTGCCCGCCGCCTTGAACTCGGCGGAGGCGAACTCGTGCCGGTCGGAGTCCTTCTTGAGTTCGGCACAGACCACCTCGACCGCCCCACCGACCCCCGAACGGATCGTGTCGAGCAGTTTCTTGCCGCGCACCCCTCCGCCGTGCCGCAGCACCACGTAGGTGTCTTCGGCCGGGTTCTCGAGGTACGCGAGTGCCTCGGTGAGGAATGTGTCGCTGCACTTCTCGACCGAACTCACCCGGATCAGCCGCGGTTCGCCGAACAGCGACGGGCTCGCCATGGTGAGCAACTCCCCCGGCGCATAGCTGTCGGCCTGCACATCGCTGATCTCCAGGCTCGGGTCCTCGAGCTTCAGAAAATCCCGCAATTGGCGAATCGCTCGTTCGGCCAGGAAGACCTCCGTGCCCGAGACCAGCACGATCGGCGCCGGGCGCACCTGGTGCCACGCCAACTGCGGGATGGCGACGGACTTGCTCGTCGCCGACTTGCTCGCTGCCGTTTTGGCAGAGGGTCGACCCGATGCGGCCCGACCAGAGGATGCGGTTCGTGCGGCCACTCGGTTCCCTTCGATTGTGTGGGTCAAGCCTAGCCGGGGCCACCGACCCGGGCTGCGGCCCGCCAGCATCAACCGCGGCCAACCGGCCCCATCAGACCGCGATGACGGCCTGGAGTTCCGGGTAGCGCTCCCGGACTGCGCGCTCGATCCGCGCGGTGAGGGTGAAGCCAACGGCCGGGCATCCGCTGCACGCGCCACGCAGGCTGATCGCCAGCACACCGTCCTCGACGGAAGCGACGGACGGGCGCCCCCCGTGCGAGCGGATGAAGTCCCCCACCGCACCGTCCAGCACCTCGGCCGCGATCTCCAGAAGGCGCTCATCCGGTCCGCGCCCTTCGGGGCCCTCGGCTGCGCCGGGCCTGATGCGCCAGGCCCCCGGGTTCTCCAGGGCCGCATGAAGAGAGGATCGGATGCCCGGACCGTCGACCCGCCAGGACCGGCCGGGCCCAAGTCCGATCCGGATCCCATCGGCCTCCACGACCATCTCGGCCAGGGACCCGTCCTCGATCAGGTCGCCCAGCCCCGCCGGGGCATCCGTGACGTGCCCGCTGCAGCGGAGCAGACCGGCGGGAATGACCCAGCGCAGCTCGTCCGGGTGCCCGGGAACCGATTCCGGGTGCAGGGCCACGAGCGTCATGCGACTCCCGTCACCAGGGAGACAAGGCCGCGGGCGACCCACGCCCCCGTCCAGGCGAGCACGAACATGTAGCCGAACGCGATCGCCGGCCATTTCCACGAACCCGACTCCCGTCTCAGCACGGCAACGGTGGACATGCACTGCAGCGCGAACATGAAGAAGACCAGGAGGGCCGCGAGGGTGGGCGCGGTGAAGACCACCGCCCCCGCGCGTTCCCCGTCCGTGAACGTCATCGATTTCAGTGCGGTTGCGGGTTCATCCGGATTCTCGGCCGATGCGATCTGACCCATGGTGGCGACGAAGGTCTCCCGTGCGGTCAGTGACGCCAGGATGGCCACGTCTATCCGCCAGTCGAAACCGAGCGGAGCGAACACGGGCTCGATCCCCCTGCCGATTCCCGCCGCGATGCTCGTCTCCATCGATCGGGCGCTCGACGAGGAGACGGTAGCCCCGGCCTCGGGCACGGAGGCCACGGCTCCCGGCAGGGACAGGTTCAACAGGATCCACATCACGATCGAGGCGCCCAGGATGATCGTCCCGCACTTGCGCAAGAATGTCCGGGCGGATCCCCAGGTCGACAGCGTCACGGAACGGAGGGTGGGCAGCCGGTACGGCGGCATTTCCATGTAGAACGGCAGCTGATTGCCTCGACGACCCTGGACCGCAGACACCACCCAGGCGGCGGCCATCGCCGATACGGCTCCCATCAGGTAGAGGCCGAACATGATCGCGCCCTGCGCCTGCAACGGCCCGAAGCGCGCATCGGGGCTGACCAACATGCTGATGAGCAGGATGTAGACGGGGAGCCGCGCGGAACAGGTCATCAGCGGCGCGGCCATCATCGTCGCGATGCGGTCCTTCGCCGAGGGCAGCGTGCGCGTCGCCATGATGCCGGGAACCGCGCAGGCAACGGAGGAGAGCAGGGCGACGAAGGCCCGGCCCTCGAGGCCGGCCTGGGCCATCACCCGGTCCATCAGGAACGCCGCCCGGGCCAGGTAGCCCGTGCCCTCCAGGATCGACAGCATGAGGAACATCAGGATGATCTGCGGCACGAAACCGAGCACTGATCCCACACCACCGATCACACCGTCGGCGAGAAGACTGGCCAGCCAGGGAATCTGGATGCTCGCCCGCACGAATTCCCCGGCCCACTGGCAGGCACCCACCACGACCGACTGCAAGGGGGCGGACAGGCTGAAGATGATCTGAAAGAACCCCACCATGACGCCCGCGAACACGGCGGTACCCCACACGGGATGCAGCAGGATGGCATCGATCCGGTCGGTGCGTCGGTCCGGCACGGCGGGCCGATAGCCGGCGGCCGCCAGCACGGATGCGGTCCAGCCCCGCAGCTCTGCACTGTCCTCCGGCGGGTCGAGTGGCGGCGCAGGCCAGGACTGCCACGACGCGCACAACTCGCGGAGTTCGGTGCCGCCCACCCGGCGGTTGGCGATGACCGCCGACACGGGCACGCCGAGGGCGACCGCGAGCCGCGCAACGTCGACCTGCCCCTGTCGCCGGGCGAGCTCGTCTGTCATCGTGACCACGATGGTGGTGGGGATGCGCAGTCGCAGAACCTGGGCGACGATGGTCAGCGACCTGCGCAGGGTGGTCGCGTCGACCACCACGAGGAGGGCGTCAGGTCGACGACCACCCTCGCCGGTCAGGGCATCCGTGACGATGCGTTCGTCGAGGCTGATCGGTTGCAGACTGTACGTTCCGGGCAGGTCTTCGACCGCATAGCCCCGCCCTCCCGACTGGAAGGTGCCGGTGGAGCGGGAGACCGTTACCCCGGGGTAGTTGCCCGTCTTCGCGTTCATCCCTGTGAGGGCGTTGAAGACGCTCGTCTTGCCTGCGTTCGGCGCGCCGACCAACGCGATGAGCGGGGTGTCCGTGTCGATGGCGACCGACGAAGCGCCGTGGGAGTGTGCCATCACGCGGCGGTGTCGACGAGAATCGACCTCGCCTGGCTCCGGCGCAGGCAGATTTCGTAGTCGCTGACCCGATAGACGGTGGGGTCCCCCAACGGTGCACGTCGCACCACCTCGATCTCGGCGCCCGGCGCGAAGCCCAGTTCCTCGATCCGACGCCGCACGGTCGGCTGCCCGGGCAGATCCACGCCGCGGATGTGCGCGTGATCGCCGAGTCCGAGGTCGGAGAGACTCATGACGGGTGCCAACGCGCGCGGATTCCTTCCGGGAAAACCTCCCAGCGTTCAGTCGAATCCTGGGGCAGCCGAATCGAGGTCGATTCGTTCCTGAGCCTAGCCAACTTAGGGGAGCCTTGCCTAATCGGAATCGGGGCTCGCGACCCGCTCGGTCCAGAGGGTCAGCGCACCGTGCCCGCCCGGCTGCAGCGCGACGACGGCCAGCCCCTGCCTGTCGGTGCGCACCGCCGCAGTCCCCACACCGGCGAGGATCTCGAGCAACCGATCGGTCGGATGCCCGTAGCCGTTATCGGCACCGACGGAGATCAACCCCACGGTCGCCTGCAGCTCGACATAGAGCGCCTGGCTCTGGTCGCGCGACCCGTGGTGGGCGACCTTCACGACATCCACCCGGCCCGGCGCCGAGGCCCGTCGCAGGGCGTCCTGGGCCTCCTCACCGAGGTCGCCGAGGAAGATCGAGCGGATGCCCCGCCCGTCGAACCCGATCGTCAGACTCCCCGGGTTGCCGGTCTGCATCACCGGGGAGCCACGCACTGGCCAGAACAACTCCCACTGCAGCCCGCCGAGGGCGCCCCGATCTCCGCGGGCGCCCAGGCGCACCTCCGCTCCCCCGGCTGCGAGCCGGTCGTGCAGACGCTCGTCCTGGGCGTTCTCCGGAATGCCGACCAGCGCGGTGCCGACCCGGCCGATCACGGCGTCGATCCCGCCGACGTGGTCAAGGTCGTAGTGGGTGAGCACGAGCAGGTCGATCCGTTCGATTCCGAGGGTGTCGAGGCAGGCCGCCAGCCGCGCCGGGTCCGGTCCGACATCGACCAGGGCATATCTGTCCCCGTCGCGCACGACCACCGCGTCGCCCTGACCGATGTCGCAGGCCGCGATCTGCCAGTCCGCGGGGAAGGCCAGCACCCTCCCCAGACCGGAACCGAGAAGACTCCCGGCGTAGGAGCCGAATGCCAGCACCAGGACGGCGACCGCAGGGATCCGCCAGCCCGACACGGCGCGTCGGGCACGCCTGACGGGCCCAGGGTGGGACCGGAGCGGCGGGAGGGTCCGGGCGGCGCCCGGCTGGGTTGGGAGGGGCGGGCAGGGCAGGGCCGGTGCCCCGGCTCGCACGGGGACGAGCACGAGCGCCAGGGCGAGACCGGTCAGCACCGCGGTCGCCACGACCCCGACGATTCCGCCGAACCACGGGAGGCGACTGCCGGGCAGGGCTGCGCTCGTGCCGGCGATTGCGGCGATCCACGCGGAGGGCAGCCAGGCCAGCTGCAGGACGCCCCAGGCCACACCGGGCAGCCACGGGAGCAGCAGGCACGCCACCAGGCCGACGACCGTGGCCACCGGGGCCGCCGGTCCGGCGAGCAGATTCGCGGGTACCCCGTAGAGCGGCAGGGTCGGGCTGAGCAGCACGAGCACCGGTTGGCAAGCCAGCTGCGCGGCGAGCGGGATGGCGATCACCCCGGCCAGCCAGGCCGGCATCCACCGGGCCAGCACCCGTCCCAGCGGCCCGGCCAACACGAGCAGGCCGGCCGTGGCGAGCACCGAGAGGGCGAACCCGTAGCTGCGGGCCAGCCACGGGTCGAACACGAGCAGCACGATCACGACGAGCGCGAGCAGCGGCAGTCCTCGGCCCGGCCGCCCGGACCCGATCGACAAAAGCAGCACCGTCGCCATCAGTGCGGCGCGCAACACGCTCGGCTCCGGCGTGACGAGCACCACGAATCCGAGCAGGGTGAGCAGGGCGAGCGCCAGTCGAAGAAATCGGCGGAGCCCCAGGTACCCGCCGAGGAGGAGCACGCCCGCGGTGACAACGGCGCAATTCGCGCCGGAGACCGCCGTGAGGTGGCTGAGCGAACTGGTCTTCATCGCGCCGTCGAGGTCCGGACCCACGGCGCTGGTGTCGCCGATGGCCAGCCCGGGGAGCAGGTCTCCGCCGTCGCCGGGGAGCCTCGCGGCGGCATCCGCGAACAGGGCTCGGAGCTCGTTCGCCCAGGCCAGCCACCACGGCGGGTCGGCAACTGTCTCGGGCGGTTCACGCCCGAAGACGAGGGCCGCCGCGGCGTCGCCCGGCTCGGTCGGTCCGAGTCGGGCGGGCAGGCGGATGACCGTGCCGATCCGCAGCATCGGTCCAGCCGGGGCCTCTGCGAAGACCAGCACCGGCACCGCGACGACCACGGAGCGGCTACCCTGGGCGAGCTCGGTCAGGGAGCCACGGAACCGCACCCGGGCCGATCCCTCCTGCGCGCCGCCGAAGCCGCCGAGGGCGGCGGTCTCGACCGGGCCGGAGGACACGGTGAGGGTGGCGACCACGACGGTATGACCGGACGCGGCGTTCGTCACCACGGCGGGCAGACGCGCCGGCGCCGTCGCGGCGACCGACGCGGCCACGAGGGCCGCCGCCGCGCAGCACAGGACACCCTGAGTGAGCATCGGCCGCATCCACCGCGACACCGCCCCGCGGCCCGGCGACCTCGGCAGGGCGAGCAGGAGAGCCGGCAGCGCCACGGCGGCGGGCCAGAGCGCCAGCTGGCTCACGGTCGACCATTCCGGGGCCGCGCACAGCAGCCAGGCGGCCGCCCAGCCTGACACGGCAGCAGCGGCCAGGCGCAGGTCGAGGATCATGTGGTGATCAGGTCTTTGAGACCCTCGAAGGTCTTCTCGCCGATCCCGGTCACGCCGCGCAGATCGTCGACAGTGGCGAAGTTCCCGTTCGCCTCGCGAAAGTCGATGATTCGCTGGGCCATCATCGGCCCGATCCGCGGCAGGGTGTCCAACTCGGCGACGGTGGCCGTGTTGAGGTTCACCTTCTGTCCGGATGCGCTGTCCCCGGTCTGCCCGGAAGCCGCCGGTGCTTCGGGCACCGACTCGCCGCGCTGCGGGAGGTAGAGCTGTTCGCCGTCACTGAGCCGCCTGGCCAGGTTCGCACCGGCCGGGTCGGCCGTCTCGGTCAGCCCGCCCGCGGCCGCCACGGCGTCGATCACCCGGGCATCGACGCCGAGTTCGAACAGTCCCGGCCGGCGAACCGCCCCGAGAACGTGCACGAAGATCACCGCCCCGGAGACCGTCGTCGGGTCTGACGGGCCGGTGCTCGAATCGGTACTGTTCGACACCGAGCCGTTCGGAGCGGTGCCGTTCGGGGCGCCGCCCGGGGTGATCACCTGGTGAGTAGCCTGCCCGCCCACCGCCGAGACAACGACGGCCGTGGCCAGTGCCGCAATGAGCAATACGACCGCGGCGCCGACCCCGATTCGCATCCGGGCGCCCCGACCGGGGCCCGCCGAGCGAGAGAGACGCGCGAGCGCAGCCTCGGCTCGACCGACGGCAGGGCCTGGGTCTCGGATAGGGCCCCGGCTGGGAGCAGATTCAGGGGCGGGTGCGGGCTCCATCCGGGCAGGCTAGACCGCCCGGAGCGGCCTCCCAGCCGGGCGGCCGCCTCCTGGTGGAGAGGAGCGGGAGCTGCTCGCTGTGGAGGCGAAGCGGACCAGCCCGATCAGGCCGGGCGCGTGACGATGCTGACCAGTTTCGGTGCCCGCACGATCACGTTCACGATCTCCCGCGTTCCGATCGCCTTGATGACCGGCGCGGATGCCCGGGCCAGGCGCTCAAGGTCCTCGCCGCTGATCTTCGGCGAGATGTCGAGACGTTCCCGCACCTTGCCGTCGACCTGCACAACCGCGGTCACCGACTCCTCCACGAGGAGGGTCTGGTCGGCCTTGCGCCACTGGGCCAGGGCCACGCAGGGCTCGTAGCCGAGTCGCTGCCACATGTCCTCGGCCGTGTACGGCGCGAACAGGTTCAGAGCCATCGCGGTAACCTCGGCGGCCTCGCGCACGGCGCCGTCGGCTGGACCGGCCCCGGTGTCGATGACCTTGCGGGTGGCGTTGACGAGTTCCATCAGCCGGGCGACGACCACATTGAACTTGAACGACTCGATCAGGCCAGGCGCGTCGGCGAGGAACCGGTGGGTGACCCGGCGCAGGCCGGCATCGCCGGTCTTCCACTCGATCTCCGGAGAGCTCGTGACGTCCCTGGCCACGCGCCAGGCACGGGCGAGGAATTTCGCGGAGCCGACGGGCGAGACATCCGCCCAGTCGATGTCGTCCTCCGGCGGGCCGGCGAAGGCCATCGTCAGGCGCACGGCGTCGACGCCGAACCGGTCGACCTCCTCCGTGAAGTAGACGAGGTTTCCCTTGCTCTTGGACATTTTGGCGCCGTCGAGGATGACCATGCCCTGGTTGAGCAGAGCGGTGAACGGTTCCGTGAACGACACGTAGCCGAGGTCGAAGAGCACCTTGGTCATGAAGCGGGCATAGAGCAGGTGCAGGATGGCGTGTTCGACGCCGCCGACATACTGGTCGACCGGCGCCCACTTCTCGGCTTCCTTCGGGTCGAACGCCCGTGAGTCGTCGTTCGGGTTGAGGAACCGGAGGAAGTACCAGGAACTGTCCACGAAGGTGTCCATGGTGTCCGCGTCGCGGCGAGCCGGGGTTCCGTCGATCGGGTTGGGCACGTTCACCCAGTCGGTTGCCCCACCCAGGGGCGAGGTTCCCTTGGGCTTGAGGTCGAGTCCGTCGGTCGGCGGCAGCAGCACGGGCAGCTGGTCCTCCGGAACCGGGATCTCGGTGCCGTCTTCACCGTGGATGATCGGGATCGGGGTGCCCCAGTAGCGCTGGCGGGAGATCAGCCAGTCGCGGAGCCGGTAGTTCTTGGCGGCCCGGCCGGTGCCGTCCGCGGTCAGCTGGTCGATGATGCGCTTGATCGCGGTGCTCTTGCTCAGCCCGTTGAGGGCTCCCGAATTGATCAGGCGGCCCTCTCCGGCCAGGGCGATGCCGGTCGCGGCCGGGTCGAGGCTGGGGAGTTCCTCGGTGCCGTCGATCATTTCCTGGGTGATCACAGGGATCATTCCGGTGACCGGTGCCGTCGTGTCGACGACGACGATCACGGGCAGGTCGAACCGGCGAGCGAAGTCGAGGTCGCGCTGGTCGTGGGCGGGAACGGCCATCACGGCGCCGTGCCCGTAGTCGGCGAGCACGTAGTCGGCCGCCCAGATCGGCAGGCGTTCGCCGTTGACCGGGTTGATCGCGTAGCGTTCGAGGAACACACCCGTCTTCTCGCGGTCGGTGGCCTGGCGTTCGATCTCGGTGCTGTTCTGCACCTGCACCAGGTAGTCCTGGAACCGGGCCTTCACCCCGGGCGAGGAGTCGGCGACCAGTTCCGCGGCCAGATCGGCGTCGGGGGCGACGACCATGAAGGTCGCGCCGAAGAGGGTGTCCGGGCGGGTCGTGAACACGCTGACCCGCTCCTCGCGGCCCTCGATGACGAAGTCGACGTCGGCTCCGATGGAGCGGCCGATCCAGTTGCGCTGCATGTTCAGCACCTTGGTCGGCCAGGCGCCCTCGAGCTGGTTGAGGTCATCGAGCAGGCGGTCGGCGTAATCGGTGATCTTGAAGTACCACTGGGTGAGCTTCTTCTTGACCACGACGGCGCCGCTGCGCTCGGACGTTCCGTCAGCGAGCACCTGCTCGTTGGCGAGCACGGTCTGGTCTACCGGGTCCCAGTTGACCCAGCTGTCTTTGCGGTAGGCGAGGCCCTTCTTGTAGAGCTGGAGGAACAGCCACTGGTTCCACTTGTAATACTCGGGGTCGCTCGTGTGCAGTTCGCGGGACCAGTCGAACGAGGCCGCGTAGAGCTTCATGCTCTTCTTCTGCTGCGCGATGTTGTCGTAGGTCCAGCCGCGCGGGTCGATGCCGCGCTTGATCGCCGCGTTCTCGGCGGGCAGACCGAAGGAGTCCCAGCCGATCGGGTGCAGCACGTTGAAGCCCTGCTGGCGCCAGTACCTGGCGACGATGTCGCCGAGGGCGTAGACCTCGGCGTGGCCCATGTGCAGGTCGCCCGAGGGATAGGGGAACATGTCGAGCACGTACTTGCGCGGGCGGGTGTCGCTCGGGTCGTCCGTTCGGAAGGGCTCGAGCTCTTCCCAGATCGGCTGCCATTTGGCCTGGATCGCGGCGAAATCATAGATTTCTTCGTCGCGGTGGGCGCCGGTGGGCGTGTGGTCGTGCTCGTGTGCCACGTGACTCTCTTCGTTGCGGTAGGGGTGCGCCGTCTCAGGCCGCTGGGCGCCCGCAGGCGTCGTCCAGGCTTCTAGGTTACTAAACCCTGGCCCACCGGCGTTGCGGGCGGAGTTCTCGACGCCCCGAGCACGTCGAGCAGTGCCGCGGCCTTGATCCGGGTCTCGTCGATTTCGTCGCCCGGGTCCGACAGCGCGGTGATGCCGCCCCCGGTTCCGATCGATGAGCCGTTCGGCCCGATGACGATGCTGCGGATGACCATGGCCAGATCGACGGCGCCGTCGAAGCCGAAGTAACCGAAGGCGCCGGAATAAATTCCGCGCGGTCCGTCCTCGAGTCGGTCGAGGATGCCCATGGCACTCGGCTTGGGCACGCCCGTCATCGAGCCGGCCGGGAAGCACGATTCCACGGCGTCGACACCGGTGAGTCCGGCAGCGAGTCGGGCCTCCACAGTGCTGACCAGCTGGTGAACGTGCGCGTAGCTCTCCACGTCGAGCAGTTGGGTGACCGCCACGGAGCCGAGCCGGGCGATCCGGCCCAGATCGTTGCGCATGAGGTCGACGATCATCAGGTTCTCGGCGCGTTCCTTGTCGCTGGATTCCAGCTCGAGTCGAAGTGCCAGGTCGCGGGCGACCCCCTTCGAGCGGCGCCGAGTGCCTTTGATCGGCCGGGTCTTGACCCGACCGGTGCGGGAGACGGTGAGGAACTGCTCCGGTGACGCGCTGAGCAGGGCGATGTTTCCGAATCGGAGCAGGCCGCCGTGGTGGCTGGGGCTTCCCGCCCGAAGGGTCAGGTAGGCCTCGACCGGGTCAGGGTGCGCGTCGACAAGGATCTCGTTGGTGAGGCAGAGCTGGTAGGCGTCGCCCGCGGTGATCGACGCCTGGCAGCGACGGATCAGGTCGTCGTAGCCGACCGGGTCGTGCCGCCAGGCCGCCGGCAGGTGCGGGACCGCCCGGTCGGAATCTGCCGGAAGCGCGGCCGAGGGAACATTGGCCGCGGATGCCTCGGCCGCCAGCAGGGCGGCGAGCACCTCGTCGGCCCACTCGGCGGCTTCCTGGCCGGGCGCGCCCGGCGTTGCCCGGGCGAGCAGAGTGACGGTCTGCGCGGCGTGGTCGAATTCGACCGCCCGGTCGACCTGGAGGAGCGCGGCGTCGGGGTAGCGGGAGGTGTGCACCGGCGCTCCGACGGTCTGCGCGCCGAGCTCATATCCCAGCCAGCCGACCCAGCCGAGCCGGAAACCGCCGGCGCCCGGGGCATCCGAGACGCTTGCGCCGCAATCGTCGACGTCGCCCACCTCGACCTCGATCGTGGCGAGGTCTTCCCTGAGGAACTCGAAGATCGTCTCCGGCCTGGTCGAGGTGTCGTTCACGGCCGAGGCGGCGGGGAGCGACACGGTGACCGTGCCGTCCGGCACCGACGCGGTCACGAAGCGGGACCCGGTGTTCGCGGCACCGAGGTAGCTGAAGCCGTGCTCGGCGTCGACGCCGGCGTCGAGCCAGAACGAGTGCGCGCTCGACCGGTGGAGAGTGAGGTACACGAAAGCCGGGTCCCACCAGCCGGGCAGGGGGAGGCGTCGGATCGGTGCGGGCACGCCACCAGCCTAGGTGGGAAGGGAGCCGGCGGCATGCCGCCTCCGAAGGTTACCCCGCGAGGGTCACCCGCGAGGTGATCAGGTCGTCCGGCACCGCCGTGTGGGAGATGAGCAACACCGCCCGACCGTCCTCGGCGGCCGTGGCCAGAATGTCCCTCACGAGCCGGTCGCCCTGTTCCTCGTCCACGTTCGCGGTCGGCTCATCGACCACGAGCACCGGGAAGTCGGCCAGGAGCGCCCTGGCCAGGGCGATTCGCTGGGCCTGCCCGCCCGAGACCAGCGCGCCTCGCTCGCCGACCCGCGCATCCAGCCCGCCCCGCGCCTCCGCCCACTCGGCCAGGCCGACGCGGTCGATCACGGCCGACAGTTCCTCGTCGGTCGCGGAGTCCCTGGCGAAGAGCAGGTTCTGGCGGATGCTGTCGTCGAAGAGCCAGGGCCTCTGCTCGCAGAGCCCGACCACGGAGCGCACCTCGGCCTGCGGCAGCAGACGCGCCTCGACCCCGCCGAGGGTATACGAACCGGTGTAATCGAGGAAACGCACCAGGGTCTGCGCCAGCGTGGTCTTGCCTGCTCCGCTCGGCCCGGCGAGGTGAATCCGATCGCCGGGGGCCAGCCGCAGGGAGACGCCGGTGACCGCGGGGACATCCGCGCCTGGCCAGCTGGCGCCAAGGTCGGTCAGTTCCAGCACGGTCGTGCCGATGCGCCCGTACGGCCTCGATTCTGCCCTCGTCGTCGCCGGAGGGTCAATGACCGATGCCTCGACGGGGATCTCACGCGGAACATCCGCCGGCACGGCCGTCGCCACTCGTTCGGCGCTGGACCGAACCTCGCGCCAGGCGCCGAGGGAGGCCGGAACCGCACCGAACACCTCGAAGACGGCCATCGGTACCAGCACGATCACGGCGAACGCGGGGCCGGCCAGGCCTCCCCCGCCGGACTGTACTGCCAGGACCGGGATGCCGGCGGCCAGGGCGGCGACCGTGGCGGCGCCCGCGAACAGCGAGAGCACGGCCCCTTGGACGCCCACGCCGAGGGAACGCCGCAGGGTCGCCCGCCGGAGCAGGTCGTCGGCCCGTCGCACGGCGGCCAGCCGGGCCGGAAGCGCCCCGAACGCGGTCAGCACGTCAAGGTTCTCGACGACCTCGAGCACCTGCCCGGTGAGGCTGCCTCGAAGCGGGGCGAGCTCACGTTCGGCCCTGGCCGCGAGCAGCCCCGATCCGAGCGTGCCGAGGACCCCGGCGATGACCAGGCTGAGCAGCAGGGTGAGTCCGGCCAGGGGCTGCACGCTCCAGACGCCGATCACGCTCAGGGCGGCGACGATTCCTGCGGTCGCCAGTGGCTGGACGACTCGGAGCGGCAGATCCTGCAGGGCGTCGACGTCGCGCACGAGGCGGGTGAGCAGCTCACCCCGGCCTGTGCCTGCGAGCCCGGCCGGAGCCAGCGGAACGATGCGGGAGAACACGCCGACGCGCAGCAGGGACAGCTGCCGGAAGGCGGCGTCGTGGCTGGTCAGCCGGTCCAGGTAACGGAACGCGGACCGGCCGAGCGCGAACGCGCGCACACCGACAACGGCCATCGACAGGTAGAGAATGGGCGGCTGCTCCGCGGCCCGCGTGATCAGCCAGGCGGACGTCGCCAGCAGCGCGACCGCGCTGAGCGCGCTGGCCACCCCGGCCGCGAGCCCGGGCACGAACCAGCGCGCTCGCGGCTGCGCCAGGCGGAGGATCGCGAGGGTGGCGGCGCGGGTCCCGGAGCCGTTCGGTGCAGCCCCGCTCGACCGAACCCTGCTCGGTGCGACTCCGCTCCGTGCAGCCCTGCTCGACTCAGACCTGCTCGACTCAGCCATGCGCGACCTGCCCCATCTCGACGATCAGGTCCGCCGCCGTCTGCAGGGCGGGCCGGTGGCTCACCACGATCACGACGTGCCCGTCGGCGGCGAGTCCGCGAAGGCCGGCGACGAGGTTGAGTTCCGCTTCGGGGTCCAGCGCCGAACTGGGCTCGTCGAGCACGAGCACGCCACAGCCGTGCAGCCGGGTTCGGTAGATTGCCCGGGCCGCAGCCACCCGCTGCGACTGTCCACCGGAGAGCCCGTCCCCGTTGACGCCGAGCCGGGTCGCCGGGTCCAGGTCGCCCGCGCCGGCCTCGCGGAGCGCGAGACGTACCAGCGCCGGGTCGGCGGTGGGCTCGCCGAGTGCGATGTTCTCGGCGATCGTTCCGGCCAGCAGGCCGGGCCGCTGCCCCGCCCAGGCCAGCCAGGGCCGCGGAGTGCCCGCCGTGACCGCGGAGTCGCCGAGGGTGATCTGGCCGTCGAAGGCCACGAACCCTTGCAGCGCGGCGATCAGCGTCGACTTGCCGGCCCCGCTCACGCCACGGATGACCGTGAGCCGGCCGGGCAGGAACACGGCCGAGAACTCGGGGCCGGGCGAGGCATCCGGCCGGAGCACGCTCACCCGGTCGAAGCGCAGGGCGCCCGCCGAGTTGGCCTCGCCAGGCACCAGGCCGGAGGCCGAGGTTGAATCCGCGGCGGAGGGCGCCGTCAGGACGGCCGTCGCCGCGTTCTCGGATTCACCGGGCTCGGCATCGAGGATAGCGAAGACGTCCTCCGCGACCGCCAGGCCGTCGGCGGCCGCGTGGAACTGGGCGCCGACCTGCCGCACCGGGAGGAACGCCTCCGGGGCGAGCAACAGTACGAACAGGCCGACCCCGAGTTGCAGCGAGCCGTCGACCAGGCGAAGCCCGATCGAGACCGCGACGAGGGCCACGGACAGGCTGGCGCCGAGCTCGAGCACGAATCCGCTCAGGAAGGACACCCGCAGCACCTTCATCGTGCGGCCCCGGTAGTCCTCCGTGATGGTGCGCAATCGACCGGACTGGCGCGCCTCCCTGCCGTAGATCTTGAGGGTGGCGAGACCGCCGACCAGATCGAGGAATCCTGCGCCGAGTCGCTGCAGCGCGTCCCACTGCGCGCGCTGCACGGCCTGCGTCGCCTGGCCGATCAGCACCATGAACAGGGGGATGAACGGGAGCACGACGATCACGGTGATGCCGCTGGGCAGGTCCTTCCAGAGCATCACCAGAACAAGGATCGGAGTGGCGATGCCGGCCAGGAGCAGCTGGGGAAGGTAGCGGGCAAAATAGTTGTCCAGGGCGTCGAGGCCCTGGCCGACCAGGGTGGCCACCCCGGCGCTCTGCTTGCCCGCCATCCAGTCGGGCCCGCGCTCGGCGAGGCGCTCGAGCACCCGGGCACGCAACTGGCTCTTCACCGATGCGGCGCCGCGGCTCGCGGCCACCTCGAGCAGCCAGACGAGCGCCGCCCTCACAATGACGACCACGGCCAGAGCGCCGATCGTCGGTGCCAGTTCGGCCGGGCCCTCCCCCACGACGGCGAGGCTGATGGCCCGGCTGAGCAGCCAGGCGAACGCGACGACGACCAGCGTCTGCGCGAGGCCGAGCACCGCCCCGACCATGAGGAACCAGCGCGCGGCGGACGCATAGCGGAGAAGCCGAGGGTCGAGGGGGCGCATTGACGATTCGTCGGTTGGTCGGGGGCGGCTGGTCTGGGGCGGCGGCCGCTAGTGGGCGGCGGCTTCGATCGTGCCGCGGCTGACCCGCTTGCGCAACACCCAGTAGGTCCAGCCCTGGTAGAGGAAGATGACCGGAGCGGCGATCAGCGCGGTCCAGCTCATCACCTGCAGGGTGTACGGCGTCGACGAGGCGTTCGCGATCGTCAGGCTGTTCGCCGGGTCGTTGCTGGCCGGCATCACGTCGGGGAACAGCGACGCGAAAAGGGTGAGCACGGCCAGTCCGATCGTGGCGGCCATCAGCGTGAACGCCCAGCCCTCGAGGCCCCGGAGGTTGAAGAGGAACGATCCGATCAGGGCGACGGCGGCCAGCGCCGCGAACACGCCCGTGAAGACGCTGCCGAAGGCGAGCACCGTCCAGAGCAGGAACGAGGCGGCAACGACGATCGTGACCAGGCCGGACTTGACGGCCAGTTTCCTGGCCCGTTCGCGAATGTCGCCCTCGGTCTTCAGCGATACGAAGACAATCCCGTGGGTGAAGAAGAGCAGCAGGGTGGTCACCCCGCCGAGCAGGGCGTATGGGTTGAGCAGGTCGAAGAAGCTGCCGATGTAGTTGTGGGCGGCATCGAGCTGCACGCCCTGCACTACGTTGGCGAAGGCCACGCCCCAGAGCAGGGCGGGCACGGCGCTGCCGACGACGATCATGCCGTCGAACCACTTCTTCCACTGGGATTCCGGGCGCTGGTGCCGGTACTCGAACGACACCCCGCGCACGATCAGTGCGAGAAGGATCAGGAGCAGGGCGAGGTAGAACCCGCTGAACATGGTCGCGTACCACTCGGGGAAAGCCGCGAACAGGGAAGCTCCTGCCACGATCACCCAGGTCTCATTGAGGTCCCAGACCGGTCCGATCGTGTTGATCAGAACCCGGCGATCGGTGTCGTCCCGGCCGAGGAACGGAAGGGACATTCCGACGCCGAAATCGAACCCGTCGAGCACGAAGTAGCCGATGAACATCGCGGCGATGATCCAGAACCAGAGGATGTTGAGTTCCATCAGTTGCTCCTAGTAGATCGTGACACGTTGGGGGGTTTCGCCGGTGAGCGGGTCCGACACCGGGGCATCCTCTGGGCCCTGCCGGACGGCGCGCAGGATCAGCCGGAACTCGACCACCGCGAGGATGCCGTAGATCAGGGTGAACGCGATCAGCGAAATCAGGATCTCCAGGCCGGAGACATTGGGTGAGACCCCGGACTCCGTCTTGAGCAGCCCGAAGACGAGCCAGGGTTGCCGCCCCATCTCCGTGAAGATCCAGCCGACGCTCATCGAGGCGAGCGAGAACGGGAAGGACCAGATGGCTACCTTCCAAACCCAGGTGGCCTGCGGGGTGCGCCCGCCGCGGGTGAGCCAGAGGCCGACGACGGCGACGAGGATGTGCGCGATTCCAAGGCCGATCATCCAGCGGAACGCCCAGTAGGTGATCCAGATGGTCGGGGTGTAATCGCCGGGGCCGTACAGCTGCACGTACTGCGCCTGGAGGTTGTTGATGCCTTCGACGGTGCCGTCGAGGGTGTGCGTCGACAGAAAGGACAGCAGGTACGGGATCCGCACCGAGAACAGTTCGCTCACCCCGTCCGGCGTACCAAGGGTGAAGATGGAGAACGATGCGTCCGCACCGGTCGCCGTTTTGTACATCGCCTCGGCGGCGGCCATCTTCATCGGCTGGGCGGCGGTCATGGCCAGGCTCAGGGAGTCCCCGAAGAAGGTGGTGAGTGCGCCGGAGATGACCATCATCCACATGCCGAACTTCAGTGCGGGGCGCATGGTGTCGGCGTGCTGCTTGCGGTAAAGGTGCCAGGCCGCCACGGAGATGATCAGCCCGGACGACACCATGAAGCAGGCGAAAATGGTATGCGGGAAGGACGCGAGCGCGATCGGGTTCGTGAGCAGCTCACCGATGTCGGTCAGCTCTGCCCTCCCCCTGGCCTCGTTGATCCGGAACGCAATCGGGTTCTGCATGAACGCGTTGGCGGCCAAAATGAAGTAGGCCGACGCGATCGAGCCGACCGCGGTGAGCCAGATCGTGGCCAGGTGCAACCCCCGGGGAAGTTTGTCCCACCCGAAGATCCACAGTCCGATGAAGGTGGCCTCGAGGAAAAACGCCACAATGCCCTCAAAGGCGAGCGGCGCGCCGAAGACGTCGCCGACGAACCGCGAGTAGGTGGACCAGTTCATGCCGAACTGGAACTCCTGCACGATCCCGGTGACGACTCCCATGGCGAAGTTGATCAGGAAGATCTTGCCGAAGAAATGGGTGAGCTGGAGGTACTTGGCCTTGTCCGTTCGCACCCAGGCGGACTGGAAGATCGCGACGGTCAGGGCGAGCCCGATGGTGAGCGGAACGAAGAGGAAGTGGTACACAGTGGTGAGGCCGAATTGCCACCTCGACAGGATTAGGGGATCCAGCCATTCGTTCATGCGTCCTCCAGGCAACTCACTCTTCTACGGTATGTAGAAGACTACACTTCTACACGCCGTAGAAGATGGTCCGAAGCGGCGGTAAACTGGCCCCATGGGTAATCTGGGTGTGCTTGAGCGGTTGCTGATGGACGTGCTGTGGGAGTCCGACCGGGCGCTGCCCGCGAACGAGTTGCGCGACCGCCTGCTCTCCCCCGCCGCCGCAGCGGCAAGCAGCAAGCCCCTGGCCACGACCACCGTTCTCACGGTGTTGTCCCGGCTCGAGAACAAGGGATTCGTCACCCGGGACCGGGACAGCCGCCCGCACCTGTACCGGGCCGTGTCGACCCGGGCAGAGCACACCGCGGAGCTGATGCACGAGGCGCTCGGCTCGGCGCCCGATCGCCAGGCCGCGCTGGCCAGGTTCATCGGCAACGTGAGCCCGCAGGAGGCCGACAGCCTGCGCCGCCTGCTCAGCGTCTCGGCGACCGGCGAACGCTCCGCCTCGTGAGGAACCGACCGGATCGATGCCAGGCGCCGTGCCGGCGGCCGCGCTAGCCCTTGCGGCGCTGGCCGTCGCCCTGGCCTGGCCGCTGCCGATTCTGCTCTCCCGCGCCCGGTGGCCGGCCCGCTCGCCCGCGCTCGCACTGGTGCTCTGGCAGGCGATCGCCCTGGCCGGCGGGCTGTCGATGATCGGTGCGCTGCTGGGCTACGGCCTGCTCGGGTTCGGCGCGAACCTGCTCGACGGCGTCCGTTCGCTCACCGGCAACCTCGACGCCGCGGCGGTCCCGGCCCCGTTCACGCGAGTCCTGGCCCTGGCGGCTGCGCTGCTGCTCGCCGGGCACCTACTGCTCAACCTGGCCGCGACGTTCCTGCGCGCCGAGGTGCAGCGGCGCCGTCACCACAACCTGGTCGCCCTGCTGAGCGAGCCGCTGGCCGATCGCCCGGGCACCCGCGTGATCGACCATGAGGCGCCGGTGGCGTACTGCCTTCCCGGACCGGCGACATCTGCGACGGTGCTGTCGCGGGGTCTGCTCACCCTGCTCGACGCCGACCAGCTCCGGGCGGTGGTGGCCCACGAGCGCGCCCACCTTCTGCAACGCCATCACCTCGTACTGCTGGCGTTCAAGTCGTGGCGCAGCGCTCTGCCGTGGTTCCCGATCGCGACCCGCGCCGAAACCGCGGTCGGGCTCCTTGTGGAGATGCTCGCCGACGACCAGGCCAGGCGGCAGGTCGACGACCGTACGCTCGCCATGGCGATTGCGTTGGTCGGATCGGCCCACGGTCCGGTCACCGGCGGCACCGGCCCCGGCGTCAACCCGGTCGGGAGCGATCCGGTCGCGCCGGCGACGCCCGCCTACGCCTGGCCGGATCATCCGTTCGACCTGCTGACGCCGCGCCTGCGTCGACTGGTCGTGCCCACCCCGCGGCTGGGCCGGCACCAGAGCGTCGGCGTGCTCGCCGCGGCGGCGGGCCTGCTCGCCCTGCCGACGCTGCTGCTGCTCGGCTGACCGCGCACGCAAACGGCGGACATTCCCCCATCTTCGGGGAATGTCCGCCGTCGATCATGCCGGTGCGGGACGAGCCTGGCCTAGAAGAGCTTGGCCTAGAAGAGCTTGGCCTGCTCCAACCAACCGGTCGCGATCGCCTTCGCGGACTTCTGGTCGTTGACGCTCTCCGCGTTGAGGCTGACGAGGTCATCGGCGCTCAGGGCCGCACTGACCTTGTTGAGCACTGCCGCGGCCTTGTCGTCTACCTTCTCTGACACGACGGGAACGACGTTGTCGGGGAAGAACAGCCCGTCAGGGTCGGCCAGGGCGACGAGGTTGTCAGACTTGATGTTCGGGCTGGCGGTGTAGATGTTCGCCAGCTGGATGTCTCCGTCGACGAGGGCCTTGACCGTGAGTGGGCCACCGCCGTCTTCGACCGGCTTGAAGCCGACGACGTCGATACCGTACTTCTCCTTGAGCGCTGTCGGCCCGTACGGTCGGGTTTCCAGTTCGGAGTTTCCGCCGACCGTGATCGGTTCGGTGACGCTCTTCAGCGACGCGATGTCGGTGAGGTTGTACTTGTCGGCGAATGCCTGCGTGACGGTCCATGAGTTCTGGTCGGTCGCGGCGGCCGGGTCGAGCACGCGCAGACCGGAGGGAAGAGCCTTCTCCAGCTCGGCGTAGGTCTCGTCGGCTGTGCCTCCGGCCGCGGACTTCTCGAGGGCCTGAAGCAGGCTGCCCGTGTATTCGGGGAAAACGTCGATCTTGCCGCCGGTGATCTCGGGCAGGTAGACCTCGCGCTGGCCGATCCGGAACTGCCGGTCGACCGTGATGCCGTTGGCCTCGAGGGCCTGGGCGTAGATCTCGGCGATGATCTCATTCGAGTAGTAGTCCTGCGAACCGACCACGATGGTCTGCGAGTCGGCCGCGGACGTACTTCCGGTGTCCAGCGGATCACTGGACGCACACCCTGCAAGGGCTACGACGGCCCCAACCGCGACCGCGGCGATTGCCGCGAGCCGGCCTCTTTTCACTGTGAACATTAGGGGTTTCCTTTCGTGATGGCGGATTCCATCCCCGGGCGAGGTCTGGCTGACCTGATCCGGTCGACTGGGAGGCGGGTCGCTGCGACGCCGCGGGGCACCACGATCCTCTGGACCATGGCGAAGATACCCTCGAGAGCGAGGGCGAGCAGGATGACGAGAATCGACCCGCCGAGCATCTGGGCGTAGTCGCGGGTCTTCAGGCCCGAGAACAGGTAGCGGCCGAGGCCGAAATCGGCAACGTACGCGGCGAGGGTCGCCGTGGCCACGACCTGCAGCGCTGCGGAGCGGAGCCCCCCGATCAGGAGCGGGAGCCCCAGCGGGATCTCGACCTGGCCGAGGATCTGAGCCTCGGACATCCCCACGGCCCGCGCGGCGTCGATGGCGCCACGGTCGATGGCTTCGAAACCGGCGTAGGCGCCTGCCAGGATCGGCGGGATCGCCAGCACGGTCAGGGCCACATACGGCGCGCCCAGCCCGATGCCGATCCAGAGCGCGACGAGCGTCAGCAGCCCCAGGGTAGGGATGGCCCGCAGCCCGCCTGACACGGCAACGGCCAGGCCGCGTCCCCGCCCGGTGTGGCCGATCGCGAAGCCGAACGGGATGGCGATGGCCGACGCCACCACCAGGGTCAGGAAGGTGAAGCCGAGGTGCTCGAGGACCCGCCCGGGGATGGCTCCGGAGCCGATGTAGTTCGCCGGGTCGAGGATCCAGGCGATGGCTTCGCCGAAGATGGTCACGAGGCGGCCTCCAGTTGGATCCGGGGCCGGGCATCCGCCTTGGGCGTCTTCCTCAGCCTGGTCCAGGGCAGTGCGAGCCGCCCGACGGCGACCAGCGCCCAGTCGAGTAGGAGCGCCAGCAGCACGGTCGCGACGATGCCGGCAATGATCTCGGCCTGGATGCCTCGCTGGAAGCCATCGGTGAAGAGCGAGCCGAGGCTCTGCGCCCCGATGACTGCGCCGACCGTGGCCAGGCTCACGGTGCTCACCGCGACGACGCGCAGCCCGGCGAGCAGCACGGGACCGGCCAGCGGGAGTTCCACTTGCCAGAAATTGGTCCAGGTCGAGAACCCCACCGCGACGGCAGAGCGCTGCACGTCGGCGTCGACGGAGGCGAGTCCGTCGGCGACCACGCGCACCATCAACGCGACGCCGTAGATGGTGAGCGCGATGACCAGGTTGAGCGGGGAGCGGAGGGTCGTGCCGACCAGCGCGGGCAGCACGATGAACATGGGGAAGGAGGGAATGGCGTAGAGCAGCCCGCTCGCGGTCAGGATCACGCCGCGGCTGAGCCGGTACCGGTTGGCGAGCCAGCCGAGGGGTAGCGCGATCACAAAACTGAGGATGATCGGAGGCACGCTGAGAATCAAGTGGTCAATGGTCCGGTCCCAGATCAGGTCCAGATTCGCCCAAGCCCAGTTCACGGCGCGACCCTCGCCTGCCCCGATACGGGGTCGCCGATGAGCACCCCGGCCAGGCGCCCGTCGCTGTCGACGAGAACGTCCTTGCCGTCGTGGCTTTCGACGTGCAGGGCACGTTTTCCGCGGTCGGCGCCCACGAAACTGGCGACGAAGTCGTTGGCCGGGCGGGCGAGGATGTCGGACGGGGAGCCGATCTGAGCGATCCGCCCACCCTCCTGCAGGATGACGACCTGGTCGCCGAGAAGGAAGGCCTCGTCGACATCGTGGGTGACGAAGACGACGGTCTTGCCGAGCTCCGTCTGCAGCCGGATGAGTTCCTGCTGCAGCTCGGCGCGAACGATGGGGTCGACGGCGCCGAACGGCTCGTCCATGAGGAGGATGTTCGGGTTCACCGCGAGTCCCCGCGCCACGCCGACGCGCTGCTGCTGCCCGCCGGAGAGCTGGCTCGGGTAGCGGTGGGCAAGGGCACGATCGAGGCCGACAGTGTCGAGCAGGGCGAGCGCGTCCGCCCGCGCCGTCTTCCGCGGCACCCCCCGCAGCAGGGGAACCGTCGCGACATTATCGACGACCTTCCGGTGCGGCAGCAGCCCCGAGTTCTGCATCACGTAACCGATGCTGCGGCGCAACTTCACCGGTTCGACCGACGCGATGTCCACCCCGTCGATCTCGATCGAGCCCGCTGTGGGGTCAACCATCCGGTTGATCATCCGCAGCAGCGTGGTCTTGCCGGATCCGGAGGACCCGACCAGCACCGTGGTCTGGTGGGACGGAAGGGTGAGACTGAAGTCATCGACGGCGAGGGTGCCATCCGGGAACTGTTTGCTCACCGAGCGGAACTCGATCATAAAGGTGGCTCATTCCTCGCCTGAAGTCGGATCAACACGTGCCAGAGGGTTAACCCAATCATTCTTCGGCGCCGAACGGCGCATTGGATTGAAGAATGTTATCCGCTGAGGGCGAAACGACCACACAGGTCCGACCGGGTGGAGGTCCGCACCGGATGGAGGTCCGCACTTGCCGGAGGTCCGACCGGCGAGGGGCGGCCACGCGGCCGCCCGGGATCATGCGGTGGCTGAGCTCGGACCGTAGTAACCCACGAGATAATCGCGCATGACCCTGCGGCACTCATCGATGAAGCGTTCGTCACCGTTCGGCACGACCTGGAAGGCGCGAGAGAGAATCGAGTCCGCCATCTCGACGGCCACCTCTAGCCGGAAAATCAGATCGGGGCCGCCGGTGAGACCGAATTCCTCGGCGAGCACACCCGCCAGCTGACGGGCGAAGTAACCCGACTCGAGTTCCTCGCTGCCGCTGATCGGCGTACGCTCCCGGTCGGCGAAGTGCACGATCCGGAAGCCGGCCTCCGAACGGTACAGGTCGACGAACGCCGTGATGGCGCAGTCGACGGCGTCCCACCAGGTCGTGGGCGCGCTGGTCTTCAGCTGGTCGACCACGCGCTGGCGGAACCGCAGGACCGCGCGCTCGCGCAGGGCCTGGAGCACCGCCACCCGGTCGGGGTAGTACCGGTAAACCGTGCCGATGGACGCCCCCGCGCGCTCGGCAACCATCGCAGTCGTGATGCGGTCGAACCCCACCTCGTCCACGACAATGGCGGCTGCATCGAGCAGCCCTGATAGACGCGCCGTACTGCGCTGCTGGGTGGGTTCAATCCGCACCTGCTGGGCCAACACGACAGGATCCCCACCGAAAAGGTCACTAAGTGACACTTGTCCTCCTTGAAGTAAGTCCCAATTCTACGTTGCTGAGTCCGGCTCGAATGCCAGCTACGGGCCGGAACCCCGGATTGGGGTCACCTCACGCCGCAGGCCGCGGCGCATGCCAGACTAGAGTCTGTGCCGAAGTCATCGCGAATACCGACCGCAGGCACCCCTGCGATGATGATGCATCGCGCGGCCCGGGTCGAGGACTGGCTTCACAGCACTCGGGAAGGGTTCGCCCGCAAGCGCGGCTACCTGCCGACGGTCATCCCGTACACCGGCTATGGCTCGACCGGGTGGGTACGGATCCTCTGTCGGGTGCTGCTGTCCAAGCCGACCAGACCGGGCAAGTCCGTCGGCACGCGACACCGTCGCTGGCGTTCCGAACGGCGCGACGCCGGCATCCGGGGTTGGCGCAGCTTCACGAGCGTGCCGGTCAACGATGTGACCGTCACCATCGAGATCAATGGCCAGGTGCACCGGGTGCAGGCGGACCGCGGCGGCGTCGTCGACACCGTCGTGCGAGTCGACCTGGCTCCCGGCTGGCAGGTGGCACGGCTTCACACCGAGGCGTCGGCTCCGGTGGAGGCGCCGCTCTTCATCGTCGCCCCGTCGGTTCACCACGGGATCATCTCCGACGTCGACGACACCGTCATGGTCACGACCCTCCCCCGCCCCCTGCTGGCGGCCTGGAACACATTCGTGCTCGACGAGCACGCCCGGGTGCCCACCCCGGGAATGGCGGTGTTGCTCGACCGCCTGACGGCCACCGCCGACGGCGCCCCGATGATCTACCTCTCGACCGGTGCGTGGAATGTCGCGCCCACGCTGACCAGGTTCCTGTCCCGAAATCTCTATCCCGCCGGGGCGCTGCTGCTCACGGACTGGGGTCCCACCCACGACCGCTGGTTCCGCAGTGGTCGTGAGCACAAGCGCGCCAATCTGCGCAGGCTCGCCCTGGAGTTCCCGGAGATTAGTTGGGTCCTGATCGGTGACGACGGCCAGCACGATGAGGCCATCTACGGCGAATTCCAGCGGGACTTCCCCGGCAGCGTCGACACCGTCCTGATCAGGCAGCTCTCGCCCAGTGAGGCGGTGCTGGCCGGCCGCCGGGTGAAGGATGCCGTCGTGGAGACGGAGGATCCCCGATGGATCTACGGGCCGGACGGCTCCAGCCTCGCCGCCCAGCTCACCGCGCAGGGCCGGCTCTAGCCGGGAGATGACGTCCATGGACCCCAACCTGGTCAATGGTCTCCCCCTACACGGCTTCTCGTGCATTTCGTCGTCGTGGTCGTGCCGGTCACCGCGCTGGCCGTGGTGCTCGCCGCGTCCTCGGCTGCGCTGCGCTGCCGCCTCGGCATTGTGCTGCCGCTGCTCGGGCTGGCGGTTATCGCGCTGCTGCCCATCACGACCCAGGCCGGCGCGTGGTTGCAGGCCCGGGTGGAGCCGACCCCGCTGATCGGCGTGCACGCGGGACTCGGCGGCGCGCTCTGGCCGTGGACGCTCGCGCTCGGTGTTCTCGCGATCGTGGTGTGGCTCTGGCACCGGGCGCAGGACCTGCGTCGTAGACACCCGCGAACGGGAGCCGGGCGCCGCGCGGTGAGCGTGGTCCTCGTGATTCTGGCCCTCGGAGTCGGAGGAGTCACCACCTGGCAGACGGTGCTGGTCGGCGAATCCGGCAGCCGCGCCAGCTGGCAGGGCTCGTTCACCCAAACGCCTCGCTAAGCCTCCGGAACGGATGCCCGCCTGGTGAACCTGATCGGCTCGTCCAGGTAGGGGGTCCAGGCGTCACGTTCGGCCGGACTGATCTTCCGCGGCCGTTCGGTGGCCGCGTCGACGAGCACGATCGTGGTGCTCGCCTGGGCGTACAGCGTCGCGGGTGCAACCCCGTCGGGGCTCCACACCTCGTAGCAGACCTCGAGGCTGGCACCGCCGAGTTTGCCCAGCCAGAGCCGCACGACCACCGGCTGCCGAAGGTAGGGAATCGGTGCAAGGTACTCGGCCTCGAGCCGACCGATCAGGGTCAGCGTCGCCGCCCCAGGCCTGCCGTCGAGCACCGCGGTGCCGGCGCCGAGCGCGGTCTCGGTCGCATCCTCGTCCAGCCAGAACGCCTGGATGCGCGCCTCCTCGAGGAGGCGCAGCATCTCGGCGTTGTTGACGTGACCGTACGCGTCGAGATCGGACCAGCGCAGCCGGATCGGCACATGCAGCTTCATCGAGGTCCTAGTCGCGGGTGAGCTTGCGGTAGGCGGAGCGGTGCGGCTTGGCGGCATCCGGACCGAGGCGTTCGATCTTGTTCTGCTCGTAGGACTCGAAGTTGCCCTCGAACCAGTACCAGTTCGCCGGGTTCTCGTCTGTGCCCTCGTAGGAGAGGATGTGGGTCGCGATCCGGTCGAGGAACCACCGGTCGTGAGTGATCACCACGGCGCAGCCGGGGAATTCGAGCAGCGCGTTCTCCAGCGAGCCGAGTGTTTCGACGTCCAGGTCGTTGGTGGGCTCGTCGAGCAAGAGCAGGTTGCCGCCCTGCTTGAGGGTGAGGGCCAGGTTCAGGCGATTGCGCTCTCCACCGGAGAGCACACCGGCCTTCTTCTGCTGGTCCGGTCCCTTGAACCCGAAGGTGGACACGTAGGCGCGGGACGGGATCTCGGTCTTGCCGACCTGGATGTAGTCCTGGCCGTCGGAGACGACCTCCCACAGCGACTTGTTCGGGTCGATGCCGGTGCGGTCCTGGTCGACGTAGGAGATCGCGACGGTCTCACCGATCTTGAGCTCCCCGCCGTCGAGCGGTTCCTTGCCGACGATGGTCTTGAACAGGGTCGTCTTACCGACACCATTCGGACCGATGATGCCGACGATGCCGTTGCGCGGAAGGGTGAAGGAAAGCCCGTCGATGAGCACACGCTCGCCGAAGCCCTTCTGAAGCTTCTTCGCGTCGATGACCTGGGCGCCGAGGCGCGGGCCGACCGGGATCTGGATCTCTTCGAAGTCGAGCTTGCGGGTGCTCTCGGCAGCCGCAGCCATCTCCTCGTACCGGGCCAGACGGGCCTTGGACTTGGCCTGGCGTCCCTTCGCGTTGGACCGCACCCACTCGAGCTCGTCTGCGAGGCGCTTGGCCATCTTCGCGTCCTTCTTGCCCGCGATCAGCAGTCGTTCCTGCTTCTTCTCGAGGTAGGTGGAGTAGTTGCCCTCGTAGGGGTACAGGTGGCCGCGGTCGACCTCGGCGATCCACTCGGCCACGTGGTCGAGGAAGTACCGGTCGTGAGTGACGGCGAGTACAGCGCCCGGGTACTGGGCGAGGTGCTGCTCAAGCCAGAGCACGCTCTCGGCGTCGAGGTGGTTGGTGGGCTCGTCGAGGAGGAGCAGGTCGGGCTTCTGGAGCAGGAGCTTCGTCAGCGCCACGCGGCGCTTCTCACCACCGGAGAGTTCGGAGACGGCGGAGTCCCCCGGCGGGGTGCGGAGGGCATCCATGGCCTGCTCGAGCTGGGAATCGAGGTCCCAGGCGTCGGCGGCGTCGATGGCTTCCTGCAGCGTGCCCATCTCGGCCAGGAGAGCGTCGAAGTCGGCGTCCGGCTCGGCGAGGGCGAGGCTGATCTCGTTGAACCGGTCGACCTTGGCCTTGATCGGGCCGACGCCTTCCTGAACGTTCTCGAGCACGGTCTTGGTTTCGTCAAGCTCCGGCTCCTGCATCAGGATGCCGACGCTGTAGCCGGGTGAAAGCTTCGCTTCACCGTTGCTCGGTGTGTCGAGGCCGGCCATGATCTTGAGGATCGTGGACTTTCCGGCTCCGTTCGGCCCGACCACGCCAATTTTGGCGCCGGGGAAAAAAGACATTGTCACATCGTCGAGGATGAGCTTGTCGCCAACCGCCTTGCGTGCGCGGACCATCGAGTAAATAAATTCGGCCATAGTGCCTACCAGTCTATTTGCCGCGTGGCCCCGACCAGACACGTTCCGCCACCCAGAATCGGCATCACGGCGCCGTGATACCCGTCGGTGGCCGGTCCGTTCTGTCCGATCAGGCATTCCCCGGCAAATAGCACGGCGAATTGGATCGAATCCGCGGCCAGTCCGGCGTTGGTCTGGTCGAAGGTCACTTCCATGTCGGCCTTGTCGAACCCACTGGCCGCAAGCGCGTCGACGAACTCGCGTCCGCCGGCCTCCGGGTTCGCCTCAGCCACTCCGGCGGCGACGAAATCGAAGTATGCGAGGTTGGCGCGGGCGCCGCCGGCGGGTCGGAGGGTCAGGTCGGGCGTCGGCGTGGCGGCCGGGTCCGTGGTAGACGGGCCCGTGGTGGTCGGCGCGGAAATGGACTCCGGGGACGGCCCAACAACGGAGCAGCCGACCAGCCCGAGACCGAGACCAACGACGAGGGCCGGCCCGACGACGAGGGCCACCCCGGTCGAGGCGCGGAAGGCCGACCGCCAGTGCGTCCCGGGGCGGCGGCCCGCGGGCGTTCCCATGCGCCCGGGTGTTCCAGGGTGCGCGGGCGCTCCATGTAGTGCGGGCACGGCGTCCTCCCCTTGGCCGCGGGCGCGACCAGCCCTACGAGTCTAGGGTCGCCAGGGCGGCGGGGTCCTCCGCGCACTCCTCAGCGGACGACCACACGGACGGCCCCGCGGCAGACCAGCCTGCAGCCCCCTCCGCCGGCACCTCCGCCGGCACTTCCGCCGGCACTTCCGCCGGCACTGCGGCTGTTCCTTCGGCTGGCCTTTCGGCGGAGGGGTCGACGGGAGGCTCGGGCGCCTCGGCCTGACTCCGCCCGGGCGGGGGCCGCATCCTTTGGTAGGTCGTAGTGCACCAGGTCAGGTCGTGGCCCACGCTGTCCGCCTCGATCTCGATCGCGGTGCCGTTTTTGTCGGCGTTGTGCCAGTCACGCACTCGCAACCGGCCGGCCACCACGACGTGTTCGCCGCGCCTGACCGACCGCACCACGTTGTGGGCGAGTTGCCGGAAGGTCGACACCGTGTACCAGTTCGTCTCGGCGTCGACCCAGGCCTGTTTCGCCCGGTCGAATCTTCGCTGGCCCGAGGCCAGCCGGAATGACGAGATAGCGAGTCCGGAACTGGTGACGAGGTGGCGGGGTGTCGTCGCCACGATGCCGGTCACGGTGATTATGTCGCTCACGCTGTTCTCCCTGCACCGTCGGACGCCGAGCGAACCGCCCGGCGTGCGCGACCCGGGAGCACCCGCTCGTGCCTGTCTCGGCCACTCCCGGATCACGTACTCCGAGTGTGTGACCGACGCGCGCCGGGGTGAGCCGGTTCCACGTTTCGGTGCGGCTGGGCGCACTCGGCCCACCTGTGGAGGGTTAGGGAAGGATGTTTTGCGGAGGGATCTGCTACGGAAGGATGTACTGGGCGTACGACTTGCGGATCTTGTTCACCTTGGGAAGCGCGACGGCCATGCAGTAGCCCTGGCCCGGGTTCTTCGCGAAGAAGTCCTGGTGGTAGTCCTCGGCCACGAAGTAGTCGCCGAGCGGCTCGATCGTTGTGACGATGCCGTCGCCCCACCATTCGGCGGCGCGGGTCCGAGCCGTTTCGAAGAGTTGCCGCTGGTCCTCGTCTGTGTAGAACATGGCCGACCGGTACTGCGTCCCCACGTCGGCGCCCTGACGGTTCAACTGTGTCGGGTCGTGCAGGGTGAAGAAGACGTCGAGGATGACTCCGGCCGGGATGACCTCCGGGTCGAAGGTCACCGCGATGGCCTCGGCATGACCGGTTCGCCCGGTGCACACCGCCTCATAGGTGGGTTGTGGCGTCGCTCCGCCCGTATAGCCCGACACGACGTCGGTGACCCCGCGAAGCACCCGATACACGGCATCGAGACACCAGAAACATCCACCTGCGACCACAAAAGTTTGCACGGACCTAGAGTAACTGCATGACCTTCGTTGCAGCTGAGAACCGCTATTCCGAGATGACCTATCGCCGCACAGGACGGAGCGGGCTCAAGCTCCCGGCACTGTCGCTCGGGCTCTGGCACAACTTCGGCCACGAACGTTCGATGGACACCCAGCGCGCCATCCTGCGCCGGGCCTTCGATCTCGGAGTGACCCATTTCGACCTGGCCAACAATTACGGCCCGCCTCCCGGTTCCGCCGAAACCAACTTCGGACGGATCTTCGCCGAGGATTTCCGCGGGTACCGGGATGAAATGATCATTTCCAGCAAGGCCGGTTACGACATGTGGCCGGGACCCTACGGCGACTTCGGTTCACGCAAGTACCTCCTGTCCTCGCTCGATGCGAGCCTGGGCCGACTGGGACTCGACTACGTCGACATCTTCTATTCCCACCGCCCCGACCCGGAGACCCCGATCGAGGAGACGATGGGCGCACTGGCCTCGGCCGTGCAGCAGGGCAAGGCCCTCTACGTGGGCATTTCCAGCTACACGCCGGAGCAGACCCGGGCCGCCGCCGCCGCGTTGGCCGAGCACAACGTTCCGCTTTTGATCCACCAGCCGCGCTATTCGATGTTCGACCGACACGTCGAGGACGGGCTGTTCCCGGTGCTCGACGAACTCGGCGTGGGCAGCATCTGCTTCTCCCCGCTGGCCCAGGGGCTCCTCACCGACCGCTACCTCTCCGGAGACATCCCTGCCGACTCCCGGGTCGCGACGAGCCGTTTCCTGTCCGAGGATGTGCTCACCGACACATACCTGGACCGGGTCCGCGGCCTGAACGCGATCGCGCTCGAACGCGGCCAGACCCTGGCCCAGCTCGCGGTGACCTGGATCCTCCGCCAACAGTCCGTCACCAGCGTGCTCGTCGGCGCGAGCAGCGTCGGGCAGTTGGAACAGACCGTCGCCGCCCTCGACGCCCCGCCGCTGACCGACGACGAGATCGCCGCCATCGAACCGTTTGCTGTGCACGGCACCGGACTCAGTTAGGCGGGGGCTACCTCTAGGCTCTCCTCGCGGCGGTGCTCTTCGGCCTCAGCGGGAGCACCACCAAGGTGATCGTGGTGGCCGGCCTCTGGCTCGTCGCTCGACGTCGTGCAGTCGGGCGGGGTGCTGCTCGTGTTGGGCGGGATTGTGCTGGCCCAAACGGCCAGGGCGAACAAGGCCGTCGACCTGGCGCTGGGCAGCCGGGACCTGGCTTTGGCCACGGAGCAAGCCGCACCGAACTGAATGTCGGTGGTCGGACGTAGCGTGAGTGCATCATCAACCGCGGCCGGCCGATTTCGGAGGATTCCATGCCCACAACCCGTTCCCTGCCCGGTCGCACACTGCCCAGCCTCGCCAGGCCTAATCGCACCGTGCCCAGCCGGTCCCTCCTGCCCGCTCCGGCCACGAACCTGCGCAACCTCACCCTGCGCGACCTCACCCTGCGCGACCTCACCCTGCGCGACCTCACCCTGCGCGACCTCACCCTGCTGCAGGTCGGCGACGGGCTCTGGCGGGTGGTCAACCGCACGGGCACGGTGCTCGGCCACATCGAGCGCAGCAGCGACGGCGCCGACGAGCGCTTCGCCGCACGGCGGCTCCTGGCCGCGACGCGCACGATGGCCCTCGGCACCTTCTGGAACATCGACGACGCCGCGGACTGCTTTCGATGAGACTTCTCCGACACGACCTTTTGGGCACGCCGCGCCTGCTCCCCGCGAACGGGCACGGGCCCCGGTAAAGTTCCGCTCATGCAGTGGTGGAATAGTTTCGTGTCCTGGCTCACGGCAGCCAGCAATCAGTCCGTGGTCTTCAGCGCCGTGGTGCTCGTCGTCGCCATCATCGTGGCCAGCGTGCTGGCCGCGTGGATTTCCCGTGGAGCCATCCGGCACCTGCTGACCCAGCACGACCGGGAGCTCAAGGCGGCCGTGATCGGCGCGCTCGTCGACGCCGCGACCGAGGCATCCGTCTGGAACTCCTTGAGCCCTCAGGAGCAGGTGATGGCGGACCGCGCCGTCGGGCAGGCCGACATCCAGTTGCGCCTTCTGCCCATCAAGGGATCGGCCGTGGCCGCGAATTGGGCGGCACACCAGCTGGCCGAGCTCAAGCGCACCTCCGCAACCTTCGGCTACCAGCTCGAACCGGCCCTGCTCGAGTTCCGCGATCGTCTGATCGAATGGCAGCACAAGCCGTCGCGCGCGCGCAAAGTCTTCCTCAGCGATCTGGACCGCTGGAAGGCGGCGAATACCACGTCCGAGAAGAATCTCCTCGCCGAGCAGGATGCGTGGGCCGCTCAGCAGCACCACGACCAGCACACGACCACGCAGTCTGACCCGGTGCCCGCACCGCTCGGCTACGCTGCAGCTCCCGCCGCCCCGTCGACGGAGACCCAGCGCCTCCTCGACGACGTGCAGGCGCTCGAGGTACGCCCCGCCCCGCACACCGTTTCCTAGCGCTCGGCCGCCCGACCCACTACCGTTTTCGGTTCGCACAGGTTCTCAGGCACCGTCAGGTTTTCGAACCGGACGGTGCCTGTTTTTGCGCCCGGTGCGCCCGGCCCGACCCAGCTGCGCCTAGCGCCACCACTCGTCGAACATCGACGCGGGCACTCGACGCTTGTGCTCGGTGGCCAGGTACCGCTTCTCGATGGCGTCCCCGACCTCGTCATCGACCGGGAGTCCCTCGAGGAAGTCGTCGATCTGCTCATAGCGCAGGCCGAGGTTCGCCTCGTCGGTCTGGCCGGGGTTGTTGTCGAGCAGGTCCGCGGTCGGCGGTTTCAGGTAGAGGCGTTCCGGGGCGCCGAGCTCGACCAGAAGTGCCCGGCCCTGCCGCTTGCTCAGCCCGGTGAGCGGGAGGATGTCGGTTCCGCCGTCACCGTATTTCGTGAAGAAGCCGGTCACCGCCTCGGCGGCGTGGTCGGTGCCCACGACGAGAAGCCCCTGCGAACCGGCGAGGGCGTACTGCGCGACCATGCGGGCGCGAGCCTTGACGTTGCCCTTGTCGAAGTCAGGCAGTTCCCTGCCCGTGCTGTCGAGATACTCGGTGTCGATTCCATCGACCGCCCGCGCGATGTTGAACGTGGTGACGGACTGGGGTCGGATGAAGCCGAGGGCCAGCTGGGCGTCATCCTCGTCGCGCTGAACGGCGTAGGGCAGGCGCACGGCCAGGAAGATGACCTGGTGGCCCTCCGAAGCAAGCTTCTCCACGGCCAGCTGACACAGTCGACCGGCCAGACTCGAATCTTGGCCTCCGCTGATCCCGAGGACGATCCCCTTGGCCCCCGTGCGCACCAGGTAGTCGACGAGGAACTGGGTGCGGCGGCGCACCTCGTGCGCGGGGTCAATGGTCGGGGACACGTTCAGTTCCGCGATGATTCGCGCCTGTAGTTCTCGCATACACCGAATCTATCAACCCGCGCGGGGCTCAGTCGTGCCGGAAATCGATCACCAGGGAGCCGGCGACGGCACCGGAGCGCAGGTCGGCGACGGCCCGGGCGACGTCGGCGAACGGGTAGGCGGTGGTGTCGGGCGCGAGATCGAGATTGTGGGCCAGGCGGAGGAATGCGGCACCATCGGCGCGGGTATTCGCGGTGACGCTGCGCAGGTCGCGCTCGAAGAAGAGCTCGGCCTCGTAGTCGAGCGCGGGGATGGCCGAAATGTGGATGCCGGCGACCACCACGGTGCCGCCGCGTTCGGTCGCCCGCAGTGCCACGGGGACGAGGTTGCCTGCGGGAGCGAACAGGATCGCCGAATCGAGCGGCACGGGCGGCTCTTCCTCGCCCTCGCCCACGAAGGCCAGGCCGAGGCTCCGCGCCAGGTCACGGTTGTGTTCGCCCCGGGTCATGACGAAGACCTCGTTCCCGGCGGCCATGGCCAGTCGCGCGGTGATCTGCGCGCTGGACCCGAATCCGTAGACGCCCAGCCGACCGCCGGGTGGCAAGTTGGCCCTGGACAGTGCTCGGTAACCGATGATTCCCGCGCAAAGCAGCGGCGCCGTCGTGACCGGGTCGGTGCCCTCGGGCACTGGGTATGCGAAGGATTCCGACACGGTCGGGAACCGTGCGCAGCCCCCGTGAGCATCCCAGCCGGTGAAGAGCGCATCCGGGCAGAGGTTCTCGCATCCGCTCCGGCACCATGGGCAGGCTCCGCAGGTGCGTCGCAGCCAGGCGATGCCGACCAGATCGCCGAGGCGGAGTCTCTGGACCGCGTCGCCACGACCGACGACAGAGCCGACGACTTGGTGTCCCGGATGACCCGTCGCCGATGGGGTTCGAGTTCGCCGTCGATCGCGGGCAGGTCGGTGCGACAGACGCCGCAGGCAGGCTTCGAATACCGGCGAAGGGCCGACAAGTCGATACGGAGCCGATCCGGTCGACGAGGCGTCGCCTAGGAGGCCAGGACCTGCGCGAGCGACATCGGTGCACGGCCCGTTATCTCTTCGACAGCGTCACTCAGCCCGGACAGCTCTCCGGAGGCGATTGCGGTGTAGGTGGAGACCCACGATTGAACCTCCCAGTCAGGCGCACCGAAGCTGGCACGGGAGGCGTACGCCTCCTCCACGGTTTCGTTGCGGTAGGTGATGGTGGTGCCCAAATGACCACTCAGGATCTCGGCGATCTCTGTGAGCGAGAGCGCTGCCGGACCGGTCATGTTGTGGTGGACATTGACGTGATCCTGGGGGTTTTGGAGAACTGTGGCGATCACTCGGGCAATGTCTTCGCGGGCAACGGCGGCGATGCGGCCGTCGCCACCTGGGCCACGAATGACTCCGTCGTCGCCCACGAGGAATTTCATGAAGTCAAGGTAGAAGTTGTCGCGGATGAAGGTGTACGAGAGACCGGATTCGATGATGTACTGCTCGGTCACTGCGTGATCCCGCGCCAGAGTGAACGTGGAATCGGGGCTGGGATCGATAAAGGACGTGTAAACGACGTGGCGAACGCCGGTATCGCGGACCGAATCGATGAAGGTGCGGTGCTGGTCGAGCCGCTCTTCCCCCTCAGGCGCCGACACCATGAACACGGTTTCGACGCCCTCAAGCGCGGCAATCGTGGCATCTCGGTCGGTGTAACTGAACGGAGATACGTCAGCGCCGTGCAATTGTGGAGCCTTGGACGGGGTGCGCACGAGCAGCCGCTGGGCGGTTCCGGCATCCGCAATGTTTTGGGCAACCATTCCACCGAGATTTCCGGTGGAACCGGTCACGGCAATGGTGGGCAATGCACTCATGGTGTTGTCCTTTCAAGACGCATAACAGGCGGGTGGAACGGTGCCGCATCGCCGCGCTGACACCGATGGGCAAGGCGGCCGAAGAACTCCGGATGCGAGGTGCTATGTGGTGCCCCCGGTAGGAATCGAACCTACGACAAGCGGATTAGAAGGCCGCTGCTCTATCCACTGAGCTACGGGGGCGGGTGGCGCGTATCAAGGGTACTGTACTTGCGCAGGGCCCCAAATTCCGCGTCATTCCGGGTCGGAAGCCACCAGTCGCACGGCAACGAACTCGATGCACGGCAGCGGGATCTCGAATCGCCCGGTGTAGGCCCCGGGCCGACGGGTGATCGTCATCGCCCAGGTGTCGATCACATCCACCGTGAAGCCCCCGCTACAGCGCCTTCGCGATCGCGACGAGCACCTGGGACAGCGTGGGCACGCCGGATGCCCGGAAGACTTCCACGCCGGCGGGATCGTGCACGATCACCGTCGGGGTGATCCGGATGTCGTTTGCTTCCGCCTCGTCCGGGTCCCTGACCACATCGATCTCGCGCACGCTCGCCTGGGGCACCAGGCGTTCGACCTCCGCCAGCACGGCCCTGGTCTGGCGGCACGGCTCGCAGAATGCGGTGGAGAAGTAGGTGAGTTCCATCGGGGTTCCTTCGAGACGGGGGTGACATCGCGCACGCCGACGAGGTCGGCAACCAGTCTACGACCGGTACCGGTCCGCCCCAGAGGGGCCGGTCGGTGGCCGCCGCTAGACTCGCCTCATGACAAAAAGTAGTGACCGGTTGGTTTGGATCGACTGCGAAATGACCGGTTTGGACCTGGACAAAGATGAACTCGTGGAAATCGCGGTCGTGATCACCGACTACGACCTCAATATCATCGATCCGGGCCTCGACATCGTGATCAAGCCGAACGACTCCGCCCTGGCCAATATGGGCGACTTCGTCCGCGAGATGCACACCACCTCCGGTCTCATCACGGAAATACCCAATGGGGTGAGCGCGGCCGAAGCCGAATTCGAGGTTCTCGAATACGTGCTCAAGTTCATTCCGGCCGAGCAAAAGGCTCCGCTCGCCGGAAACTCGATCGGCACGGACCGCGCATTCCTGACCCGATACATGCCACGCCTGGACAACCAGCTGCACTACCGCAACGTCGACGTGTCCTCGATCAAGGAACTCGCCCGCCGCTGGTACCCGCGGGTGTACTTCAACGCCCCCACCAAGGACGGCGGCCACCGCGCCCTGGCCGACATCCTGGAGTCCATCCGCGAGCTCGCGTACTACCGCCAGACGGTCTTCGTGACCGATCCCGGCCCCACCAGCGACGAGGCGAAATCGCGCGCGGTCGACGCGGTGAACAACTTCAGTCCAAACATGTAATAGAATTCTTGAGTTGCCTCTCCTCCGGGAGACCGGGAACGCATGGTGGGTATAGCTCAGCTGGTAGAGCATCCGGTTGTGGTCCGGAAGGCCGCGGGTTCAAGCCCCGTTACTCACCCCAATAACGACAGAAGCTCCACCTCGTGTGGAGCTTCTGTCGTTAAGCCTCCGAGCGAGCGCCGTGAGATGCTGAACGGATGCTGGAACACACCCACGACGAGTTCGAACGCCTCGTCGTCGACGAGCTCGATCTCCTCCCCGACGACATGGTCGACGGGCTGGACAACGTCGTTTTCGTCGTCGAGGACCGTCCGGAGGACGGCACCCTGGACACCCTCGGGCTCTACGACGGCGTGGCCTTGACCGAGCGCGGTCAGTATGGTTTCGGCGAGATGCCCGACCGCATCGTGCTCTTCCGGGAACCTCTCCTCGCCCTCTGCGTCGACCTGGACGAGCTGCGCGACCAGATCCACATCACCCTCGTGCACGAGATCGCGCACTTCTACGGCATTGACGACGACAGGCTGCACGAGCTCGGCTGGGGATGACCCTCCGGTTGCTAGCCTGAACAGATGACTCCGTTCCGACCCGGCCGCCTCATCGGCATCACGGTCGGCGCGCTCGCGATCCTGCTGGTCGGCGTGTACGGCCCGGCCACCCTGCTCGGCCCCCTGCCGACCGTGAGCGCCACCGAGGTGTCCCCCGCTGCCGCCCCGGCCGGCGCATTCCCGCCCGCACTTCCCGACCGCGGCGGCAGCGCCGTCGTCGCCCAGGAGACCTCGGTTCCGGGCGAAGCAGCCGTCCCCCCGGCGGCATCGATCACCGCCACGGCCCCCCTCGCCGTCAGCGGTGTCTCGGGTGCCCTGCCGATGGCGGCGGCGGCCAAGATCGTCACCGCCCTGGTCGTGCTGGACGCGAAGCCCCTGGCCGAGGGGACCGTGGGGCCGAAGATCCCGATCACCGCGGCCGACTACCAGAACTACATCGACTATGTGAACTCCGGGGCTCGCACCGTGGTGGTCTTCCCGGGCGAGCTGTGGACCGAAACCGAGCTGTTGCAGGCCATGATCCTCGGTTCGAGCAACAATCACGCTGACACCCTCGCGCGGTGGGCATTCGGTTCCCTCGACGCGTACGTCGAGGCCGCGAACGCCTGGCTAGCCAAGCACGGCCTGGCCGGCACCACGGTCGCCGATGCCACGGGGCTGCACGACGCCAGCGCCGGCACGGCCACCGATCTCGCTTTCCTCTCCGGCATGGCCGCGGCAGACCCGGTCATCTCGGGGATTCTCGCTAATCCTGCGTCGGCCCTGGTCGGTCAGCGGGGCGTCGACAACACCACCGCGTACCTGGCCGACGAAGGCATCACCGGAATATCCCGCAGTTACACGGACGCCGCCGGGGTCTGCTTTCTCTTCACCGCCCAGGTCGGGAGCGGAGATTCCGTGTACACGTTCTCCGGCGCTCTGATCGGAGAACCCGACTACGACAGCCTGAGTGCCGATCTGACCGCGTTGATGGACAGCGCACGCGCCGGAGTCAGCGAGCTTCCGGTGCTCGCCAAGGGCGATGCCTTCGTGCAGTTCACCACCCCGTGGGGTGAATCATCGGCGGGAACCGTTCGCACCTCGAAGACCCGGTTCGGCTGGCAGGCGCAGGCGCCGGGCAAGGCAACGATCACCCTGGACAGCTTCTCCACGGGGCGGGCGGGACACACCATCGGGCGAGTGTCGGTCGAAGCCGGCGGCACGCCCGTCTCCGCTCCGCTCGTGCTCGAGAGCACAATCAGTGCGCCGGGGCCCGGCTGGCGACTGCTCCACCCGGTGCCGATGATCACCGCCCTGCTCGCGGCGAATCGCTGACCGAGCCGGCCAGATCAGGTCGGCTCGGCCGGTCCAGGACGGGCGACCGGCGGGTGTCGCCGGTCAGTCCGGTTCGTCGGTGGGCACGTACGGGTCGCTGTCGCCGGCGTCGAACCGGTAGCGCACGTGCAGGCGCCCCTGCACGTCTCGCGCGTCGACCTCGTCGTACCAGAACAGGGCTTCGATGCCCTCGACGGCGGCGAGCATGCTGATTCGGGAATCGTGCTTGCCGTGGACGAGCACGCGGGAATCCACCTGACCCTCGAGGGGGCCGTCAATGAACTCCGCCGTGTAGGCGACGTCGGTTGTTTCGGGGCTGACCATGTCTCCAACCTAGCCCGGCGCGTCGGGTTTGTGGGCGGTTCGCGCAAACGGTTTCTCGGGCGTTCCACTGAGCCTGAGCGTCGCGCCCCGCTCGGGGTCGTCCCGGCCGAGGTAGGCCTCCCATTCGGCCTGCCACTCGTCCCAGTGCGACCGGAAAAGTTCGCCGTCCCGGTCGAGGGCGCGCCGCTTGCGGATGCCGTCGTCGGCGGATAGCCAGATCCTGGTCTGGCTGTATGGGAGATGAGAGGCGGCGAGGGAACCACAGCCCTCGACGATGAGAGGTCTCGCCGGATCGACCGGGTGCCATTCGGCGGGTCGGTCGGTCGCCCAGTCGTATCGTTGCCAGGCGGCCGGACGGCCGGCGGCCCTCGGTGCCAGCACCCGGTCGGTCAGGTGGGCGATGGCGGCGTCGAGCCCCTGCCAACCCGGGTAGATGTCATCCAGTCGCACGAGCTGCGGCTTCGGCTCCCCCGGCCAGACGGCGGCAAGCAGATCGGCCAGCGTGCTCTTGCCGGCCCCGCTCGGCCCGTCGATCAGCACGACCGGTGCCGGGCCGGCCCCCGCGAGGGCGGCCAGGACCGGCGCGAGCGTCGCGGGCGCGGGCTCCCGAGGGTCAGGCGAGGACATAGTTCCAGTTTCCCGTCGCGACCGAGACGAAGACGGCCAGAAGCGCGACCAGCAGACCGATGCCGACCAGGGCATATTCCCGGCCTCCGAAGCTGGACTCCCTGGCCCAGGTGCGCGTGATCGGGGCCCCGAAGCCCCGCGCCTCCATCGCCGTCGCCAGTTTGCTCCCGCGGCGGATGGACAGCACCAGCAGCGCGAACGCCTGGCTGCCCAGTCGCCGGATCGCTCCACCGTCGCCGATACCCCTGGCGCGCCTGGCCAGTTCGAGCGCACGCCAGTCTTCGATGAACAGCCCGACCAGCCTGAGTCCGGCGAGGCCGCCGAGCACGAACCGGGACGGCAGCCGCACAACCTGGGCGAGTCCGTCGGCGAGGTCGGTCGGGTCGACCGTGACGAACAACACCACGGACGGAAGGCCGATCGCGAGGATCCGCAGGGTCGTCGCCACGGCCAATTCGCTGGACCCCTCGGTCACGTTGATGAGTCCGAAACTCCAGTAGACCTGTCCCGCCGCCTGCCCGTAGAGCAGGGTGGTCAGCCCGGCCATCGGCGCGGCCAGCCAGACCGGCAGGGTGCGCAGCAGGAACATCCGTATGGTCAGGCCAGCCCAGAAGAAGAGCACACCCTCGCAGGCCAGCGCCACCAGGGCCGATACCCAGTCGATGGTGAGCATCAGCACTCCGGCGAGCACGAGCGCGGCCGCCAACTTCGCAACGGGGTTGACCCGGAAGATGGCCCGGGTCCCGACGGGAATCGTGAGCAGGCTCATCGGGGCACCGCCGGATGATCCGCCACGGCGCCGAGCATTCGGTACTCACGGTCGGCGATGGCCTCGACGAAGTCGCCATCGTGGGAGACGGCCAGCACGCCGGTTCCCTCCTCGATCAGCTCGAGCAGGAGCGCGACCACCTCCCGCCAGGTGCGGAAGTCCTGGCCGAACGTCGGCTCGTCAAGCACCAGCAGGCGTGGCTGGGTGGCCAGTACTGTGCCGACCGAGAGACGTCGCTTCTCGCCCCCGGACAGGGTGAACGGGTTCGCCCCGGCCAGGTGGTCGAGCCTGAGCCTCTGCAGCAGTGCGTCGACTCGGTTCTCGACCGCGGCTCCGCTCCGACCGAGCGCGCGCGGGCCGACCGCGAGCTCGGCCCGGACGGTGCCGGCCACGAACTGGTGTTCCGGATCCTGGAACACCGTGCCGACCCGGCTCAATAGCTGCCGCGAGGTCCACGCGATCGGCTCGGTGGGAGCCCCGTCGGCGAAGCCCTCGCTCGCCCGCAGCAGACCCCCGGTGGGCTTGAGAAGCCCGGCCAGGGTCAGCGCCAGCGTGGACTTGCCGGCCCCGTTTGGCCCGGTCACGGCCAGGGCGGAACCGGCGAGCACACTGAGATCGATGTCACTGGCGACCTCGACGCTTTTCGTGCGCGCTATTCGGAGCCCGTCGGCGCGAAGCAGGATGCCGCGCTCCGCGTCGCGGGAGCCGGCACGCCGGGCCGGCAGCCCGTGCCCGCGCCCGGGTACCCAGACCCCGGCCGCGGAGAGTCGCTCGCCCTGGCGCGCGAGCACGTCCTCCGGTCGCCCGTCGGCCAGCACTCCCCCGGCCTGGTCGAGCACGATCACCCGGTTGACCAGGTCCTGCCAGATAGCCACCCGGTGCTCGATCACGATGAATGTCGCCGCCGAGTGCTCGAGTACCCGGGCGACGGCGTCGCGCACTTCGGCGACGCCGTCGGGATCGAGGTTGGCCGTCGGCTCGTCGAGCAGCAGGAGCCCCGGTCTCATCGCGAGCACGCCGGCCAGGGCCAGACGTTGTTTCTGACCGCCGGACAAGGCCGAGGTGGGATGGTTCAGCGGCAGGTTGAGGCCGACCATCTCGAGGCTCTCCTGCACACGCCGCCAGATCTCGTCGCGGGGCACACCGAGGTTCTCACAGCCGAACGCGACGTCGTCACCGACCCTGGCGAGGATGACCTGCGAGTCGGGGTCCTGCAGGAGTAGCCCTGCCTGCCCGCGGGCCGCTGCCGGGTCCGCGCCGTTGACCAGCAGGCGACCCTGCTGTTCGCCCTCGTCGTCACCGCCGAGCACGCCGGCGAGGGCGTGCAGCAGGGTCGACTTGCCCGCACCGGATGCGCCGAGCAAAAGCACGCGCTCTCCGGGGTCGATGAGCAGGTCGAGCCGCGCGACCGCCCAGTCTGTGCGACCGGCGTGTCGCCAGCCCCAGCCCTGGGCGTCGACGGACGCGCTCCGAGGCGTTGCCGAGTTCGCGGCGTTCATGCTCTCGCGGGCCCTAATTCGAGGCCCGTACCGCCCGACCCGAGGCGAAGCGCGACAGCGCTCCCGTGCGGGCAAGGCCGCGCATGGCCAGCCAGGAGAGCAGGCCGGCGACGAGGATCCCGGAGACGACGGCGGAGATCGTGTAGATCGTGATGAACGGTGCCGCGGAACCGGGGTACCAGAGCAGCAGGTCGTTGATGGCGAGGGCGAGTCCGGCGCCGGCGCCGGCCAGCAGGGCGACGTACAGGCGATAGTTGCCGTAGAGGAACAGCGCGAAGACCAGCTCGGCGCCAAGACCCTGAACCGCGCCGGAGACGAGGATCGTGGCTCCCCAGGCGGTGCCACCGACCAGGGTGGAGACCACGGCCGCGAGCAGCTCGGTGTAGAGCGCCGCTCCGGGTTTGCGGATGATCAGGCCGCCGAGCACTCCCGCGAACAGCCAACCGCCGCCGAGGAGCGCCTGAAGTCCGGGCAGAAGCGGGGTGAGGAGTCCGCTGAGTGGGTTGTAGGCCTGGTTCCAGACCACGAAGATCAGGCCGCTGGCCACGCCGATGACACTGGCGATGACGATATCGACGACGCGCCAGGTGCGCGTGGCCGGTCGGGTGGGGATGGTGGTTTCAGTATGCACTTGTCGTGCCCTTTCCGTAGAGAAAACAGGGCACGGGTACGAGATAATCTGCCTCCCTGCGCTGGCATGATCCAGATCAGGTTCGACGGTCGAAGCTACGAAGCTTCCTCTCAGCCCGGTTGACCGGACTCCCGTGTTCGTTGTCGAGTATAGACCGCCGCCTAGACTCGCGGCATGACAGGTTTTCGACGGATGCCCGGATGCGCCCAGGCGGCGCCTTCGCCCGGTGTGCGGTGACCGTTGCCGTCCCGCTGCTGCTCGCGGTGGTATTGATTCTGTTGCTGCGGCGTTTCATCCTGCGTCGACGCCGGATCCTCCTCGGGCTTCCGGTGCGGGGTCCGTTTCGCCTCCCGGCCTGGCTCGTGCCGCGCTGGCTCCGTGGTGGACGACGCTGACCACCACGCCGAAAACGCGGGGTTCGGGGCACGCGTCCGTTTCGGGCCCCGCCGGGCCCGTGTACGCTGGAACGTGGTGAGTCGGGAAGTCTGGTCGACATCCTATTGTCATGCCGAAAATCTGACATGCCGACAATCATCAAAGGAATCTTTGTGACCTCAGTACCCCCGTCCACCCCCGCAGTGCAGGCCGTGGCCCGCATCTTCCGGCGGAGCAGCTATCCGGAGTACGTGCGCGTCGCGCAAATCCTCCGCAAGGAGACAGTCGGCGGCGCCCTGCTTCTCGCCGCGACGGTCATCGCGCTGATCCTGGCGAACACGCCCGCCGCGGATTTCTACTTCGCCGTGCGGGACTTCGAGATCGGTTTCGAGCCCTTGCACCTCAAGCTCAGCCTCGGCGCCTGGGCCGCGGACGGGCTGCTGGCCATCTTCTTCTTCATCGCCGGGCTGGAACTCAAGCGTGAGTTCGTCGCCGGCGACCTGCGCTCGTTCAGCCGGGCCGTCGTTCCGGTGGCCGCGGCCATCGGCGGCGTCATCACCCCCGCCTTGTTCTTCGTCATCATCAACGTCACCGGCGGAGCCGATGCGCTCCGCGGCTGGGCCATCCCGACTGCCACCGACATCGCCTTCGCTGTGGCCGTGCTCGCCGTGATCGGCTCCCACCTGCCCAGTGCGCTGCGCATCTTCCTGCTCACGCTCGCCGTGGTCGACGACCTCCTCGCCATCGGGATCATCGCCTTCTTCTATTCCAGCGACATCCAACCGATGATGCTGCTGCTCGCGGTCGTGCCGCTCGCCCTGTTCGCCTATCTCACCCACAAGCACTCGTACTTCTTCGGCATGAAGCCCTGGGCAGGGGCGCTCATCCTGCTTCCCCTGGGCTTGCTCGTCTGGGCGCTGGTGCACGGCTCCGGCATCCACGCCACCGTCGCGGGTGTTCTGCTCGGCTTCGCCGTGCCGGTGATCCGCAGCCGGAAGGGCGGAGGTCCGGACGCCGGTCCGGGGCTGGCCCAGACCCTTGAGCACCGCATCCGCCCGATCTCGGCCGGGTTCGCCGTACCCGTGTTCGCGTTCTTCTCCGCCGGGGTCGCGATCGGCGGGATGGAGGGCCTGACGAAGGCGCTGTCCGACCCGATCGCGATCGGAATCGTCGTGGCACTCGTCGCGGGCAAGCCGGTGGGCATCCTCCTCGCCACCTGGCTCGTCACCAAGACCACCAGGGCATCCCTGGACCCGGACCTGGCCTGGGTCGACGTGCTCGGTGTCGCGATGCTCGCCGGGGTGGGTTTCACGGTCTCGCTGCTGATCAGCGAGCTCGCGTTCGGGCACGGCACCGAGCTCGACGACCATGCCAAGGTCGCCATCCTGACGGGTTCGCTGCTGGCCGCCCTGCTCGCCGCCGTCGTGCTCCGGGCTCGCAATCGTCACTACCGCCTCGTTGAGGCGAAGGAGCTGCTCGACGCGAACCGCGACGGCATTCCGGACGTCTTCGTCGAGTGACACCCGCGCTGGGGCGGGGCTCGAGCGCCGCTAGCGCTTGAGTGCGCGAATGACGCGGGAGATCGCCTTGCCTGCGACCCAGACGAACGGGATGCCGACGGCGAGCAGCGAGATGACGTTCGGCTCGAAACGCACCGTACCGCCCGACTTCACGTAGGCGCCGATCGGGAGCGACATTCCACCGCCGCCGCCACCGCTGCCCGCACCGTTCTCGACCGAATCGCCCTCGCCACCGCCGAAGCCGTAGTAAACGAGGGCGACGGGGACGAGGCTGATGCCATCGACCTGGACCGGGTCGCCGTAGGCGGTCTTCACACCGGCGGAACGGGAAATTTCTGCGAGCTTCTCTGGCAGGCTAGTCATGCCCACAGGCTACCCCTTGTCGGGCCTCAGCAAGGAGGCCGGACGCACGGCGCCTTGTCCGAACCGGGCGGTGACGGAGTCCACGGCGCGCTCCGCTCCCCGCCAGTCGTCATCCGGGTCCCACAGTCCGAGCCCCTGGCCGTCGCCGTCACCGAGCTGCTCGACCCGCACCCCGATCAGCCGCACCCTGATCCCCGAGGCGGCGAGCGTCTCGAAGCTGGCCGCGGCCTCCTCGTAGATGCGCCGGCCCACGTCGGTGGCCTCCGCGAGCGTACGCGAGCGGGTCACCGTACTGAAGTCGGCATAGCGCAGTTTCAGCACCACACACCGGCCGACCAGTCCTGCACCACGGAGCCGGGCGGCCACCGCGTCGGACTGGCGCAGGAGCTCGCTGCGGAGGCGGGCGACATCCGTGACGTCGTGCTCGAAGGTGACCTCGTGGCCGACGCTCTTCTCCTCACGTTCGATGCTGACCGCGCGCGGGTCCCTCCCCCAGGCCAGGTCATGCAGTTTGCGGCCGGAGGACTCCCCCACCGTCTTCTGCAGCACCGCGAGCGGGGTGCGTGCGACGTCGCCGATCTGCCTCAGGCCAAGCCGGAGGAGCGCCGCCTCGGTGGTCTGGCCGACCCCCCACAGGGCCCCGACGGGCAGCGGGTGCAGGAACGCGAGTGTCTCCTCCGCCGGGATCACGAGCAGCCCATTGGGCTTCGCCCGCCCGGAGGCCATCTTTGCCACGAACTTCGTCGAGGCTGCCCCGACCGAGCAGGTGAGCCCGGTCTCGGCCTCCACTGTGCGCCTGATCAGGGCGCCGATCACAGCCGGCGAGCCGTGCAGGCGCCGAGCGCCGGCGACATCGAGGAATGCCTCGTCGATGCCGAGTTGTTCGACCAGCGGGGTCACGTCGCCGAAGATGCGCATCACCTCGTCCGAGTAGTGCTTGTACCGGCTCATATTGGGTTCGAGCACCACCGCTGCGGGGCAGCGGCGCAGCGCAAGGGCCATCGGCATGGCGGAATTCACGCCGTAACGGCGGGCGACGTAGTTGGCCGCGGTCACGACCGACCGGCCGGAGCGGTGCCCGACGATGACGGGTTTGTCGACGAGATCGGGGCGGTCGAGCAGTTCCACCGAGGCGAAGAAGGCGTCAAGGTCGATGTGCAGGATGGTCGCGGTGCTGTCGTCGACGGATGCCGCCGAGACCGTGCGATCGCTTCCATCCTGCCTGCTCATGGAGCGACCCTAACCCACGGGCGGCCCTCCCGGGCCACCGGTTCCCGCGGCGCGTTCATCCGCTGCGACAGATTCGCGTCGGGCGGAATGCGGGGGCAGGGTCTTCCGTTGCATTCCTCAGAGAAAGGAGCACCTATGACGCCCGATTGGATTGCGCTGCAGAAACTGGCCCACGATGAGTTCACCGCTCGAGTGGAGCTGATCACCGAGTGGGAAGGCACGACGCCCGACCGCGGCTGGACCGTTCGCGACCTCGTCCGCCACGTCGTGCTCGAGCAGCAGTGGGTTCCGCCCCTGCTCAGCGGGCTCTCCCCGCTGCAGGCCCGTCGCGCGCTGGCTCCCCTGGGGGCTGACCTGGCCGCGGAGTGGCGCATCTACTCCGCCGCCGCCACGGCCGCGTGGCAGCGCACGCCGGTGGACGCGCCGGTCATTCTCGCCGCCGACACCGTGACCGCCTTCGACTACCTGCGGGAGCAGGTCTCCGAGGTCACCATCCACACCTGGGACCTCGCCAAGGCCACGAGAGCGAGCGACACGCTCGACCAGTCGCTGATCGAAGCGGTCTGGACGGTCTTCGAACCGCAGCGGGACGCACTGGAGGCCAGCGGCCTGTTCGCCTCACCCGTGCCGATCGGCGACGATGCCCCGCTCCAGTCGAGATTGCTGGCCCTGACCGGGCGCGACGCCCGGGCCTGAAGCGGCCTCCGCGCCGCGGGACACGCTCCGAGCCCGGCCGCCGGGCCTCAGCCCCTGAGTACGCTGAGTAGGCTGAGCACGCTGAGATCATGAGCGAAGCCATCAGCATCGTTGGCCTGACCAAGAATTTCGGCAAGGTTCGAGCCCTGGACCGCCTCGACCTGAGCGTCGAGGCCGGCGAGGTGCACGGCTTCCTCGGACCGAACGGCTCGGGGAAGACAACCACGCTGCGAGTTCTGTTGGGTCTCATCCGCGCCGACGCCGGCCACGTGCGGCTGTTGGGCGGCGAAGCCTGGACGGATGCCGTCGACCTGCACCGCCGCCTGGCCTACGTGCCTGGGGACGTGACACTGTGGCCGACGCTCCCGGGCGGTGAACTGATCGACCTTCCGGGCCGGTTGCGCGGCGGCCTCAATCCACAGCGGCGCTCGGAGCTGTTAGACCGTTTCCAGCTTGATCCGACGAAGAAGTGCCGCACGTATTCGAAGGGCACCGGCAGAAGGTCGCGCTGATCGCCGCCCTCGCCAGCGATGTCGAGCTGTTCCTCCTGGACGAACCGACGTCGGGCCTGGACTCGCTGATGGAGGCAACCTGCCGGGACTGCGTCAGCAAGTTGCGCAACGGCGGCCGCACCGTCCTGCTGAGCAGCCACATCTTGTCCGAGGTGGAGGCCCTCTGCGATCGGGTCAGCGTCATCCCCAGCGGGGCCGTCGTGGAGACGGGATCCATCGCCTCGATGCGGCACCTGACGCGCACCGTCGTCCAGGCCGAAGTCCAGGCGATGCCGGCCGGCCTCTCCGAGCTGCCGGGGGTGCACGAGGTGGTCGTGACCGGCAACCGGATCTCGGCGAGCGTGGAACCTGTCGGCCACCCCGGCCTGCTCGCGGCGCTGGGTGCGGCGGGAATCACCTCACTGACGAGCAGCCCGCCGACCCTGGAGGAGCTCTTCCTGCGCCACTATGAGAGCGCGCCGAGATGAGGGACGACCTGCGGGGCATGGGGAACCTGATTCGACTGGCCCTGCGCCGGGATCGCTTTCTGCTCCCCCGGTTCCGTGCTCGGCTTCGCCGCGATCGCCGCGATCGTGGCGATGTACGGGCGGATCTATGACCCGACCTCGCTCGGCGCGCTGGCCATGTTCAAACCCGCCGTGTTCGGTGCGGTGGCCCTGGCCATCATACTGGCGGCGGCCACCGCCCAGGCGGCGACGGGAGCGCGCACCGCGAGCGGCCTGGCCCTGGCCGGAGTCCGGGCCGACTACGTTCTGCGTGCGGTCGGCGACCTGTCCGAGGCCGGCCCCGGCTGGCTGTCCTGGCGGTCCCCCTGGCCGCCGCGGCCGGCGCGATCGCCGCCGCCTTCCTGCTGCGTCGTCGCCGCGACCTCGGCAGTGGCCTGCTCAGCGAGAGGTCCGGTCCTGCCACGGGCCGGCTGGGCACCCCGCTGGCCCTCGCCTGGCGTCTGCAGGGCCCCACGCTTTGGGCCTGGACCGTCGTTGTGGCGCGCCTGGGCACCGTTCTCGGCACCATCGTGCACACCGTCGTCGATCTGCTCAACTCCCCCGGCAGGCAGGCGATCATCCAAGCGCTGGGCGGGGAGCAGGGCCTGACGGATGCGTTCCTCGCCGCGGAGCTGGGTCTGTTCGGCACCATCGTGGCCGCCTACGGCATCGTCGCGGTGTCCCGGCTCCGCTCGGAGGAATCCGCGGGGCAAGCCGAGGCGCTCCTCTCCACGTCCGTCGGGCGGTGCTGGCCGCCCACGGCGGGCTGGCCCTGGCCGGAGTCGCCTGGCTCCTGATCGTCGCCGGTGTCGGCGCCGGTGCGAGGCACGGTTTCGCCGTGGGCGACCTCGGCCAGATCGGCACGGTCGCGCTCGGGGCGATCGCCCGGATCCCGGCCGCGTGGGTGCTCGTGGCGCTGGCCGTGTTCGTCTGGGGGGTCTGGCCGCGGGCCGGTATCGGCGTCTGGCTGGCCTACATCGCGTTCATCGTCGCCGGGGAATGCGGCTCCCTGTGGGGGTGGCCCAGGCGATCATGGACCTCTGCCCCTGCGTGCACTCGCCGCTGCTGCCCGGGCCGGACCAGAACCTAGATGGAGTGCTCTGGCTCACCGCCGTCGCGGTCGCGCTGCTCGCCGCCGGGGTGGTCGCCTTTCGGCGGCGTGACCTCGCGCCCTAGGCCTCCTCGGCCGCGCCCGAACGAGACTTCTGCGGGTAAATCGTTCGTCCGTCCGCGAGCATCTCCACGTAGCCACGAATCTTCGCGGCACGCGTCTCGGCCCGTTTCAGGCCGCCCAGGCGGAAGAGGATTGCGAATCGGTTCTGCTTGCTGAGCGCCGCGAAGGCCTCAGCGGCCGCTGGAAGGCCGTCGAGGGCCACCCGGAGGTCGTCCGGCACCGGAGCATCCTTCTGGCCGTAGGCCGCGTCCCACCGGCCGTCCGCCCTGGCCCGGTCGATCTCCGCGTGGCCGGCCGGGCGCATCCGCCCGTCCGCGATGAGCGCGGCGACCAGGCCCTGGTTGCGCTGCGACCACCGGCTGCGGGCGCGCCGCGGGGTGAAGACCTGCAAATGGTAGTCGTCGTCGAGAGACCCGGCCTGCCCGTCGATCCAGCCGAAGCAGAGCGCGCTCTCCAACGCCAGCGGATAGGTGATCCCGGTCACGTCGGAGTATTTCTTGCGCAGTTGGAGTCGCACTCCGTCATGGCCGGCGTTCTGCTCCAACCAGGCTTCCCAGTCGGGCACCGTCTCGAAGAGCAGGATCGGCTTGTCGGCATTCGCTCCCATGACCGTTAGCGTAGGCCGCCCGCCGCGACCAGGCCACCCTCAGGCCGCGCGCACAACGATCTCGCCCGGCTTGGCTGCGTCACCGCCGAAGACGAGGTGACGGTTGGCGATCTTGTCGCTGAAGAATCGGTCGTGGCTGACCACGACCACCGCGCCGGGGAAGTGCAGCAGCGCGCGTTCCATCACCTGGGTGCTGGACATGTCGAGGTGGTTGGTCGGTTCGTCGAGGAGGAGCACGGATGCCCCGGAGAGGAGGCACTGCGCCATCGCGACCCGCGCCCGCTGGCCCCCGGACAGGTTCCCGATCTTCTGTTTGAGGTCGGCCTCGGAGAACTGGAACATCGCGAGGAACCGGCCGACCGATTTGCGCGTCGCAGTGAAGGCCAGGCTGCCCGGCATCGCGTTGACGGCGTGGGTGACCGTGTCGGTGTCGTCGAGTTCGGCGAGCACCTGGTTGTAGGAGACCACGGCGGTTCCGCTGGCCCAGGCGACCTCGCCGGAATCCGGCCGTTCCTCGCCGGTCAGCACCCGGAGCAGGGTGGTCTTGCCGCTTCCGTTGGAGCCGAGGACCACGATCCGATTTCCCCGGCGGATCTCGAAGCTCAGGCCGTCGAAGAGCAGCTTGTCGCCGTAGGACTTGCTCAGGTGCTCCACCCGGCAGAGCACATCCTTGACATGGAGGCCGCCATAGATCTCGGTGATGATCTGGTCCACGGGACGGGGCGTGCGGGCCTTCTTGATCTTGGCGAGCTGGTTTCCCAGATCTCGGGTCGCGGCCTTCGCGGCCGCCCGGCGGTCGGCGATGCCCTCCGCCTCGAAGGCGAGCAGCTCGGATTCGTGCACGAACTGCTGTTCCAGGTTCTTGAGCCTGAACTGCTTCTGCACCACGTATTCACCGAAGTTGCCCGGGTACTCGTGCAGGTGGAAGTTCTCGACCTCGATGATCCGGCTGACGACGGAGTCCAGGAACCTGCGGTCGTGGGAGACGATGATCGCGGCGCCGCGGAACGTGCGGAACCAGGCCTCGAGCCATTCGACCCCGGCCACGTCCAGGTAGTTGGTGGGCTCGTCAAGCAGCAGCACGTCCGGCCCCTCGAGCAGGATCTTGGCCAGCGCGGCCCTATTGCGCCAGCCACCGGAGAGCTCGTCGATCGAGCAGACCCGGTGCGCCTCATTGAACCCCAGGGTGGTCAGCGCGGTGTCGATGCGCCGGCTGTAGTCCCAGCCGTCCAGCCGGTCCATGTCCTCGAACAGCTCGGCCTGACGATGGATGAGCCGGTCGAGGTCGGCGCCGCCTGACGGGTCCGCGGCGATGGCGGCGTCGATCGCCGCCAGTTCCGATTCGATGGCCTTGATCTCTCCGAAGAGGCCGTCGAGAACCTCGAGGATCGTGGACTGGCCGTTGAGCTCGGAGAACTGGGAGAAGTAGCCCACCTTGATGTCCGGGTCGAGGGTGACCGTGCCGGAATCGGGGGTGACCTGTCCGAGCACCAGCTTGAGAATCGACGTCTTTCCCGAGCCGTTCTTGCCGATCAGGCCCACCCGGTCACCGGGTTCGAGGCGGAAGAATGCCTCGCGCAGGATCTGTGCATTCTCAAAGCGGACGCTGACATCGTTCAGCCGGATCAGGCTCATTGCTGCCTCTCGAGGGAGATTCGTGGGCACCCGGTGGAACGCCGGAGCGGTGTCCCCGGAGGCCCGGGCCACCGTCGATCCTACAAGGGCCACACCCCGGGGACCGCCGTGAGCGGGTGGAGCATCCTGAGCCGCCTACGAGAGTGATCGGGAGTCACCAGGTGGAATCGCCCCTCATCACCACGTCGGAGCCTCCGTCGATGTAGACGATCTGTCCGCACAGGTGCGCGTTCTCCTCACCCGTCAGCCAGGCCAGCAACCGGGCCACCGCGATGGGTTCGATGAAGCCGTTCAGGGGCATCGGGACCATCTGGGCCAGCTGTTCCCTCGCCTCCGCCGTGGCGGTCATCTCGGCCGTCATCGGGGTGTAGACCACGCCGGGGGAAGCCGCGTTCAGCGGGATGGCGGCCCCGGCCCAGGCCGGTGTTGCCGCGTTTTGTCGGATCCACCGGGACAGGGCCCGTTTGGTGGTTCCGTAGATGAGGTTGGCCTGTTCCGGGCCGGCCGCCGCCAGTTCCGCGGCCCGGGCAAGCGCCAGGTCTTCGTCCCGGCCGAGGAGCGCGGCCAGGAGCGCCTCGTCAGGTTCGAAGAGGGCGGCCATGGATGAGACTGCCGCCGCGCGCGGGGCCGGGGATTCGAGCAGGAGCGGGCGGAGGGTCTCGAGGGTCGCGACCGTTCCGAAGAAGTTCACCGCGGCGGTCATCGCGACCGGCGCGGCGGAACCGGCGACCGCAAGGATCGCGTCGATGGAGCCGCCGCTTCGCTCGGCGACCTCGGCGAGCAGGGCGGCCCGGCCGTCGGCGGTGGAGAGGTCCACGACGATGTCGGCGTCGTGCAGGTCGACGCCGATCACCTCCTGGCCGCGTTCCCGGAGCAGATCAGCGGTGGCTTTTCCGATGCCGCTGGCGGCGCCGGTGATGACAGAGGTGCGGGACATGTTCACTCGATTCTCGCGACGGATGCCGAACTGGTCGCCCGGTATGGCCATGTTCCGCCGGAACCGCTTCCCCGGGTAGGGCCGTTGGTCACGGCCGGTGCGCGGCGGGCATAGCCGGAATGCGCCGCACCGTCTAGGGAAGTCCCAGCATCCGGAGCCCGGCGGCCGCCGCCGCGCCCGCGATCACGACAACGAGGAACGGCGCCCTCAGCCAGAGGGCGATGGCAGCGGCGACGAGTGCGCCCACCCGGGAATCCAGGCTCAGTGCCTGGCCGGTCGCGACCGTGTTGGCCACGGTCAGGGACGCCAGCAGGCCGATCGTGAGGGTGCCCGCGACCCGGGCGATGCGCCGGTTCGTCAACCATTTGCGGGGCACCAGGTAGCCGAGGAGTTTGGTGAGGAAGGCCAGCACGCAGGCTACCAGAATCCAGAACCAGAGACTCATGAGGCCCCGGCCGTTCCTGTGCCGCCGGCCGGCCTGCCGAGGCCCCCTCCGGACCGTTTCGGGAACCGAACCAGCCGATGGCCCCGGCGACGATCGCCGCGACCAGGATGGGCAGCCCCGGCGGCACCAGCGGCACGACGAGCACGGTCGCCAGTGCGCAGACCGCGGCGACGGCTCCCGCCTCGCGCGACCGCAGCCGCGGCCAGAGCAGTCCGAGGAACGCCGCGACCGCCGCCCCGTCCAGGCCCCACTGCTTCGGGTCCCCGATGCTGTCGCCGGCCAGCGCGCCGACCAGCGTGAACGCGTTCCACAGCAGGAAGATACCCAGCCCCGCGACCCAGAAGCCGCGTCTCTGCTCGATCGGTTCGGTCTGCCCCGTGCTCGTGGCCAGCGACTCGTCGATCGTCACGTGCGCTGCGGCGAAACGGCGCCAGCCGCGCGGGTGTATCAGCGCGTTCAACTGCATGCCGTAGACCGCGTTACGGATGCCGAGGAGAGCCGCCGCGCCGGCCGCCGCCACGGGGCTGCCGCCGCCGGCGATCACTCCGATGAACGCGAATTGGGAGCCGCCGGAGAAGAGCAGGAGGCTCAGCGCCGAGGTCTGCAGCACGGTCAGCCCTGAGGCCACCGACAGGGCGCCGAAGGAGACCCCGTAGAGCCCTGTCGCCACCGCGATCGACAAACCGACCCTGGCACCAGGGGAATGACGGAGTCCGGTCGGCACCGGTCCATGTTAGAGGCACCTCGGGCGGGCGGCCACCCGCGACGTTCCTCGCCCGGTCGCGCCCGCGACGCCTAAACTTGTCGAATCGATCGACACGATCGACATGCTCCTGCCCGGGTGCCCGATTCCACCGTGAGCCTGCGGCCACCATCGGGCGCCAGCCGACGAGGACGATGACACTCCCACTCATGGACACCCCGGATGCCGCCTCGACCTGGCACCCGCAGCATCCGACCGATGTCGCTCTCACCCTGTCGCGCCTTCGCCGCGGCGGGGCGGATCCGACGCATCAGGTGGCGGTCGACGGAGCACTCTGGCACACCACCCTGACGAAAGACGGGCCCGCGTCGATGCGGTTCGAGCAGTCGGACCTGCACACCGTCACCTGCCACGCCTGGGGTGAGGGTGCCAGGGCTGCGGTCGGCCTGGCACCGGTCATGCTCGGCGGGGACGACGACCCGGCCGGATTCGCGCCGGACCACCCGGTGCTCGCCGGCGCGCACCGCAGGCACCCCGGGTTGCGCATCCCGAAGACCGGCCGTGTGTTGGAGGCGCTGATCCCGGCGATTCTGGAACAGAAGGTCATCGCCGTGCAGGCGACCTCGTCCTGGCGGAGACTGGTGCGTGCCTATGGGACACCGGCCCCAGGGCCGACCCCCGTGCCCATGATGGTGGTGCCGAGCATTCGCGCCTGGCAGTTGATCCCGTCCTGGGAATGGCACAGGGCCGGCGTCGACCCGCGACGGGCGAGAACGGTGATGGCGGTCCTGGCCGTCGCGAGGCAGCTGGAGCGCTGTGTCGACCTGAGTCCGGACGAGGCGACGGCGCGGCTGTGCTCCGTGCCGGGGGTCGGTGTCTGGACCGCCGCCGAGGTTGCGCAGCGGGCGCTCGGCGACGCGGATGCGCTCTCCGTGGGTGATTACCACCTCGCCGGGGTCATCGGGCATGCGCTGTTCGGCTTGCCGTTCGACGACGAGCAGATGGTAGCCGCCCTGGAGAAGTGGCGCCCGCACCGTTATCGGGTGGTGCGTCTGGTGGAGCACAGCGGGGCACCTCGTGCGCCCCGACGAGGGCCCAGGATGCCCTTCGTCGACCACCGCGCCCACTGAGCGAGAGCCGGGGCCTGCCGCACAGCCCTTCGCGTGGTCGCAGTGTGGCCCTCGCATGGCCCTCGTGTGGCCCTCGTGTGGCCCTCCGCGTGCACTCCGCGTGCACTCGCTGAGCTCCTCAGAACGGCGGGTCGTCTCCGCCGCCGGTGAGCGCGGTTGATGCGCTCGGCGACCCGGACGGTGTCCCGGTGGGGAGCAGGGTGGCGGGTTCGGTGGTGAAGTCTCGTCCGGTGGGTGAGGTCCAGGTGAGGATGCCGCCGGGTTGTTGGGAGACTGCCCACCG
>CAJDUC010000028.1_pt1 | contig 55374 bp, 40 predicted proteins | sample 7390041 | NCBI WGS metagenome assembly CAJDUC01 (sample SAMEA7055666, study PRJEB34461) | soil metagenome | biome: terrestrial ecosystem; feature: Peninsula; material: soil | place: Antarctica | collected 2016 | reverse complement strand
GCCGTCACCGCGGCCGGGCTCGCCGCGTTCGCCTGGGGCTCCTTGATCGAGCGTCGACTGTTCACCCTGCGCGAGGTCACCGTTCCGGTGCTCGCTCCGGGTTCGGACCCGATCAAGGTTCTGCACCTGTCCGACCTGCACATGGCGCCGTGGCAGCGTGACAAACAGGACTGGGTGCGCAGCCTCGCCGATCTCCAGCCCGACCTCGTCGTCAACACCGGCGACAACCTGGGCCACGAGGACGGGGTCTCCGGCATCGAGTATGCGCTGGAGCCGTTCCAGGGCATCCCGGGAATCTTCGTCAACGGCTCGAACGACTTCTTCGGCCCGATCTTCAAGAACCCGTTCCGCTACTTCTCCGCGCCATCGAAGCTTCGGGGTGCGATGCACCAGAAGCTGGACATCGACAGCCTGCACCGGGTCTTCGCGAACCTCGGCTGGACCGACCTGAACAACACGGCCGAGGCTCTGGACATCAACGGCACTCACCTGGAGCTCTTCGGTGTGGATGACCCGCACATCAAGCGCGACCGACTCGACCTGATCACCCGGGCCGTGGACGACCTGCGCGCCAATGATCCCCTCGCCGACGAGTCCTGGCCCGACCCGGAGGAAGCCGCCGCGCCCCGCCCGACGCTCACCGTCGGCGTTGTGCACGCGCCATACCAGCGCGTGCTGAACTCCTTCGTGAACCACGGCGCCCAGCTCATCTTCGCCGGACACACCCACGGCGGCCAGGTCTGCGTGCCCCGGTACGGCGCCCTCGTCACCAACTGCGATATCCCGCGCAAGCAGGTCAAGGGGCTCAGCCTCTGGGATTCCGGCCTGCACACGGCGTACCTCAACGTCTCGGCCGGACTCGGCACCTCCATCTACGCGCCGGTCCGGTTCGCCTGCCCGCCCGAGGCGACCCTGCTCACGCTCACGTCCGCGTAAGTCTCGACGGGTTCAACCACCGCACGGTGGTCGAGCTTGTCGAGACCCCCGCCGCCCGGTGGTCGAGCTTGTCGAGACCAACCTCCTCAGTGGGGTTATACTTGACAAGGCTTACGGGCCATCGGGGTATGGCGCAGCTTGGTAGCGCGCGTCGTTCGGGACGACGAGGTCGCAGGTTCAAATCCTGTTACCCCGACAGATACACAAAACCCCCACTCTGCGGAGTGGGGGTTTTGTGCATTCCATAGCATCACGCATTGCCTCCACACCTCCGTCCCGAGACCTTGCGAGCGCACAAGCCGAAAGGACCACTGACCATGTCAGACAGCACCCAGGCGGCTCGACCCGCCGTGGTCATCCCCCGCCACGCCTGGCAGGCCCTCATCGTGTTGCTGGCCGGAATGTTCATGGCCCTGCTCGACACCACCATCGTCAACGTGGCCCTGCCGACGATCCGCACCAGCCTGGATGCGTCCGAGGCGACCCTGTCCTGGATCATCTCCGGCTATGCCCTCGCCTTCGGGCTCGCGCTCATCCCCGCCGGCCGCCTCGGCGACCGGATCGGCCACAAGTGGGTCTTCTTCACCGGCCTGCTGCTCTTCACCCTGGCGAGCCTCGCCTGCGGCCTCGCCCAGAACGACCTCCAGCTCATCGTCGCCCGCGTCGTCCAGGGCCTCGCCGGCGGAATGTTCGTGCCGGCCGTCACCGCGGTGATCCAGCTCCTGTTCCCGCCGATGGCGCGTGGCAAGGCCTTCGCGATCATGGGTTCGGTCATCGGTGTCTCCACCGCACTCGGCCCCATCCTCGGCGGGTTGATCATTGAGGCCTTCGGCAACGAAAACGGATGGCGCCTGGTCTTCTGGGTGAACCTCCCGATCGGCGTCGCGGCGTTGATCGCCGCCGCCCTGCTGCTGCCGTCCGGCTCCGAACGATCGGCGGGGGAACCCCGTTCGGGCATCGACTGGGTCGGTCTGGTGCTCATCTCCACGGGTCTGGTCGCACTCCTCGTACCGCTGATCGAGGGTCAGGACCAGGGCTGGCCGCTCTGGACCTACCTCACCCTGGTTGCCGGAGTGCTACTCGTCGTCGCGTTCGGTGTCTGGGAGGTCATGTTCACGCGGTGGGGTCGGAGCCCGCTCGTCCCGCCGCGGTTGTTCCGGCATCCGGCATTCACCGGCGGCATCGTGCTCGCTCTCGTCTACTTCGCGGCCTTCACCAGCATTTTCTTCACCATCTCGATTCTCTGGCAGGCCGGTCTCGGCCACACCGCGCTGGAGTCGGGGCTGGTGTCGATCCCGTTCGCGTTCGGAACGATCATCGGCGCCTCGCAGAGCAACCGGCTGGCGCAACGGCTCGGCCGCACGGTGCTCATCATCGGCGTCGCGGCGGTCACGGTCGGACTCGTCTGGATCTGGCTCGACCTGCTTCTCATCGGCCCGGAGATCACCAACTGGGAGCTGCTGCCTCCGCTGGCGATCGCGGGCCTGGGCAGCGGTCTCTTCATCGCGCCGAACGCCCAATTCATCGTGGCGACCGTCGACCGCACAGAGGCGGGCGCGGCCAGTGGCGTCGTCGGCGTGATGCAGCGGGTCGGCAGCGCGATCGGGATCGCCGTGATCGGCAGCGTGCTCTTCGGCACCCTGGTCGTGTCCGGACCCGGCCCGGATGCCCTGGCTACGGCCTTCACCACCAGCGCGACGGCCGCGATGGGAGTGAGCGCCGCGTTCAGCGTGCTCGCACTGCTGCTCGTCTTCGTGCTCCCCAAGCGGGTCGACGCCCGCTTCTGACCCTGCTCCCCCGCGGGCGGCTGAGTTGCGGAGAAAACACCCTCGGACGCGAGTTCAAGGTGGATTGTCCGCAACTCAGCGGCGGGAGGGTGCGGCGGAGCTTGGGGCGCGGAGTGTGGCCACGATCTCAAGCGAGCGGATGCGGCCGGCCAGGCTGGAAGCCTGCGCGCTCACCAGCAACTCGTCGGCGCCCGTTGATCCCAGCAGACTAGTCAGCGCGGCGTCGACCTGATCGGGGGTGCCGACCGCCTGACGCCGGTTGCGGGCCTGCACCAGCTCCTGCTCGTAGGGCGAGAACCGGTAGGCGAGCGCCTCCTCCATCGACACGGGCGCGGGCTTCTTGCCCTGCCGCATCCGGATGAATGTGATCAGACCGGCGAGCGATTCACGGCGCACGACCTCGGCGTCGTCGTCGCTGACGACGCCGACCGCGATCATCGTGTGCGGCTCGGCCAGGAAGCTGCTGGGCTCGAACCGGTCACGGTAGACCTCGAGTGCGGCCTCGGTCCCGTCTCCCGCGAAGTGGTGCGCGAAGGCGAAGGGCAGCCCGAGCACCCCGGCGACCCGGGCGCTGAACCCGCTGGAGCCGAGCAACCACATTTCGGGCGCATCACCGAGGCCCGGGTAGGCGGTGATCCCGCGCAGGGGGTTATCCGCCGCCAGACCACCGTGGAAGAAGCCGATCAGATCCACGAGCTGCTGGGGAAAATCATCCACGCCGAGACCCTCGGCGCTGCGGCGCAGGGCCAGGGCGGTGGCGCCATCCGTGCCCGGGGCACGCCCGATGCCGAGGTCGATCCGGTCGCCGTAGAGGGCGCGGAGGGTGCCGAACTGTTCGGCCACGACCAGCGGGGCGTGGTTGGGCAGCATGACGCCGCCCGAGCCGACCCGGATGCGTTGCGTGCGCGCGGCGATTCCCGCGATCAGCACGGGTGGGGCGCTCGAGGCGATCGCGGGCATGTTGTGGTGCTCGGCAACCCAGAAGCGGTGGTAGCCGAGGTCCTCGGCGACCTGCGCGAGCCGGATGCTGCCGGCCACCGCATCCGCGTTGGTGCCGCCCGCGGGGCGGCTGGCCAGGTCGAGCACGTTGATCGGTAGCGTTTGCATCGCTCGGTTCAACGTCCGATCGGGACTTTTGATTCCCGTCGGGCGCGAAATGCGCTCGCCGCTCGCGGCGGCATCAGTGCACCGAACCGCCCGCCCGTGGGCGGCTGACCGGAAAGCGCCCAACCCGATGAGCGCTCCCCGGCTGTCCCGCAAGCGCCAGGCGCCCCGGGAACTCTGTCGTGTCGTCGACGATTTCGCCGACGGTCACCCGATCGTCTGCACCGTCGGCTGGTAGGAGCCCAGAGTGTCGGACTTGAACCCGTTCTGCACCGCCGCGAGTGCGCTCCAGTCAATGTTCACGATCGACTGCCCGTCGCTGGAGGTGCCGGTGCCATCGGTCGGCATCGTGAAGAATTTGACATCGGGCTCGCGCACGGCGCGCAACTCCCAGGCCAGCCCGGTCAGGTAGGCGGAGGTCAGTCCCTCATCGACAGCGAGGTAGGGCGTCACCGAATTGACCAGGCTGGTGGTTTTCCCGATGTCGGTCAGCACGGACTTGTGCATGATCGCCACGAGCACCGCCTGAATAATCAGCTGCTGGTTGCGCACCCGCTGAAAGTCCCCGTCGGCGAACGCGTAGCGTTCCCGGGCGAACGCCATGGCCTCGGCCCCGTTGAGGTAAGTCGACGACCGCCACGTGGTCGATTCGCACGCCCAGCAAGGATTCGACGGTTTGCACGGCGAGCGGCACTCCGCCCCAGGACAGCGCAGCGTTGATCTTCGCCGTGCCGTGCCCGGGGATCTCCAGCCAGCTGTCCCGCAGGATTGACATGACGTAGAGGTTCTTGCGATCGGCCGGAACGTGCACGACCATGATGGTGTCCGAGCGTTCGCCACGGATGCCCGCCAGGTCGCGGTCGGTCGTGCCGCGGGTGTCCGAGCCGAGCAACAGGATGTTCTGGGCTTGCGCCGCCGGGACATCGGCTATCGGCGCCGGGGCCGGCGCGCCGGGTTCAGCGCTCGGTTGCACGGCGACCGGCCCCACGACCGACGCTGCCGGAGGACGCACCGCGTCGGCGGGGAAGGCGTTCGAGATCTTCTCGGTCTGCGCATCAAAGGTGTGGGTCAAGGTGAACGCGTAGACACCGACGATCGTCACGAGCAGCAGGAAGACCGCCCCGAAGACGCCCAGGCCGATTCGCCAGGGATGGCGTTTGCGCGCAACCACCGTGGGCTCAGACATGAGAACCCTCGGCACGCAGAACACGTCTGCAGCGGCCCATCAGCGGGGCAGGGGCTCGCCGTTCGGTTCGTGAGAGAGGTTGATTGCCCCAGAAATTGGGTGTTTTCTGGCGCGACAATATACAAGGCACATTGGGCATTCGGGTTGCCTCCAGCTACCGCTCGGGTAAGCGGGTCACCGCTCGGGTAAGCGGTGAAGCCACCCTAGCCCCGTACCCCCCGAATGGGAATAGGGTCGCCGATCGGGGCCTTCGCTTCCCGTTGATCAGGATGTCGCGCAGTCGCAGCGCGGTCGGCTCGGTCGGCTCGAGCACGAGCGCGCGCCGCACTTCCACCGCGCTGCCGGAGGAATCGCCGAGCAGATAGAGCACGACAGCGTGCTGCACCGCAACCGCGACGTCGTGCGGGGCCACCTCGACCAGGGCCTCCAGCGTCTGCCGGGCTCCCTGGGCGTCGCCCGAACTCAACTGGCCGACCGCCAGCGCGCTCTCGGTCGCGACGGTTCCGGGGAGGAGAGCCCTGGACCGTTCGGCCCAATCCACCGCCCGCGGAGCGGCATCGGAGACCTGCGCGTCCGCGGCCGCCGCGAAGGACTGCGCCGCGATGCTCGTGAGATCGCCATCCCAGGACCGGATCGCGCGCGCGGTCTCGAACGCCGCATCCGCCGCTGCCAGGTTTCCTTGGCTCGCCGCCTCGATGTCCGCGGCCAGCGGCACCTCGGCGCTCATCACCACGACGAGCCAGACCGCCCAGCCGAACAGAATTGCCGTGCGGATGACCTTGGCCGGCACCCGCAGACCGCCGGCTTGCAGGCGCGCCCGCAAACCGCCGCCGGGGGTTCGGGCGACGAGGACCCCCAGCAGCAGACCCGCGAGGACCGTGGTCGACGGGGCAGTGAAGTGAGTCTGCAACGCGACACCGAACCCGGCCAGACCGGCAAGCGCGCCGGCGAGCAGATCGGCGGGCGGGACATCCCCGCCGCGTGCCGCCCGAGACCAGGATCGGAGACTAAGAACGCACACGGCGACTACGATCCCCGCCACCGGTACCAGAAGTGGGATTCCGCCGACCATGACCACCTGAAGGCCCAGATTGTGTGCCGAGTCGAGAGTCTCGACGCCCGTGGAGGCGGCCGCGTTCGCGTTGAGGAACCCGCTCGAGCCGACGCCGAGCGGATGCCCGCCCAGCAAGGCCAGGCTCTCCTGCCAGAAATGAACCGGGACTATGCCGCCGCCGACCGTGCGCAGAACGAAGCCGCGGCCCACGCGCACGGCCTCAAGCACGAGGAGCACGCACACGACGACCCCGGCGGAGAGCAGGCCCGCCCGAAACGCGGAGAGAATGACGGAGGCAGAAGCGAGAATCAGAGCCGCCGTCAGCCAGAGCCGCTCCACCCGAGATCCCGGTCGCGGGATTGCCTTCGGAGCGGGTCGCCCGCGCGGCGCAACCCGAGCCGCGGGAGCTACCGTCCAGGCTCGCAGAACCGGCAACACGAGCACGGCGACGAAGAGCCCGCCGAGGATTCCCTGGTCGGACGCGTTGCCGGCGAGAGAGCCGGGTCGGGTCAGGTCGGACGGGAATGGTCCAGCCCCGATGGCTTCGAGCATCGAGACGAGTCCCAGGGCGACCGCCGCCGCCGCGACCGCCCGAATCAGGGTGCGCGACTGCGCACCGGGGGCGGTCGGCCCCAACAGGCGAGCACCGGCCCATACCGCGCCAAAGTAGCCCGGAAGGGTGACGAGCCCCTCGTAGCGGGGCCAGCGCCCCCCACAGTTGCACGGCCGGCGCGGCGGACATCACAACGCTGGCCACCGCGATCGCCGCGGCCGCAGCGGCGGCCGTCACGAACCACTGAGGCAGCGCCCTCTGGCCACGGCCACGGACGACACGGCCACCGCGATCCCGGCAACGGCGTCCTTCGGCAGGAACCAGCGGATGAAGGCATCGGGCAATACGCCGATGCAGGCCAGCAGGAGCAGCCAGACGGCCACCGTGCCGACGCGTTCCCTGTTCGGCGAGACCACCACCGTGCGCACCGTTCCGGCGGCGCCCTGCTGGTGCCGGACGGGGGCCAGTGAGACGTTTTGGTCACCACGAAGCGGCCTCCGAGAAGCGTGATTTCGGAGGCCGCCTGCTGGCACGATTCCGAGGAGCTAGTTGATCGTCGGCTCCATCGAGCCACGGGCGCGGGTTTGTGCCGTAGCAGGGGCACTGACGGTCAGTGCGAGTGCGCCGAGAAGGACGAGAGCGAGAGCGAACCAGCCGCCGGAGACCTCCGCGCCGGTGGAGGCGAGGCTGACCGCCGACGTGTCCGTGACGGCGACCGTGTTCATAGCCGTCACCGAGACTGCTGTCGAGGTGACCTCAACGCCGCTCGAATCCCGCAGCACGATGTGGTGGGTGCCGACCGCAATTCCGGCGGGAATCTTGAAACTGCCTCGGATCTGGCCCTGCGCGTCGGCGGTCAGCGTGCCGAGCAGAACCGGTGTGGAGTGCAGCCAGACCTTGTAGATCTCGAACGGCTGGTAGCCGGAACCGGCCACAACGACGTAGCCGCCCTGGCCGACGCTGGAACTCGGAAGAGAGACGGCCGGTCCAAAGGTGGGAGGGGTCTTCGGCACGGCGGGTACAGTCGTGGGCGCGGTCGTCGGCGCCGCGGTCGGCGTCGGCGTCGGCGTCGGCGTCGGCGTCGAATCGGTCTTGACCACGTCTGTCACCGTGCCCAGACGGCTGACCTCTCTGTAGCCCTCCTTCCAACCCGTGACGACCACGCTGAGGGACTTCGCCTGGTCATCGGACACGATCGTGTAGGTAGACCCAGTGGCCGAGGGAATCGGGACCTGTCCGCGCCACCAAACGTAGGTGAAGGTCACGTCACCTGGCCCCCAGGTTCCTTCGCGGACGGTCAGAGTCTGGCCCACGGCGGCAAGGCCTTCGATCGTTGGGATCGCCGGCTCGACGTAGGGAACCAGGACCTTGCCCTCGTCGGGGAGAAGATCGGCGTTCGCGACGACCGAACCGCCCGCCGAAATCACAACGGCCGTCGCAGAGGCACGGTCGGGAACGTTGTCGAAGAATTCCGGAATGACGCTGACCGTCGAGACGTATTCCCCGAAGCTCACCTTGTAGCTGCCGGCAGGCAGGGAAATTGCGTATCGCCCAGTCACGTCAGTGTTGGTGCCGTGATGGGGGTAGGTTTCCCCCTCCGCGTAGAAGTTCACGTCCACCCAGCTCAGGGGCGATGTGGCCTGATCTGTGGTGAGCGTGAGTGCTCCGCTGACTGTGCCCTCGTCGAGCACGTTCTGCGCCTGATATCCCAAGGCGATGCTGAACGGAAGGTCCGACAGTGCAGGCTCGACGGCCGGCGCCTTGACTTCGACGGGAGTCGGCACGACCGGCGTGACTTCCTCGGGAGTGACCGGTGCGGGCACGACCGGCGCCAAGGGCTCGGCAGTCGGTTCGGCTGCCGGTTCAACTGTGGAGTCAGAAGCATCCGCAACCGGCTCGGCGGGTGCAACCGCGCCTTCGACCGCCGCAGGCGATGCTTCCGAGGCGGAATCGACCGCGTTGGCCGGTGCCGAAGCCCCCAGCGCCCCCAGAACCAAGACTGCGCTGATAGTCAGGGACAGCCCGAAGCTGCGTTCCCTGATCCGACGCAACGATTTCCCCATGACGACCCCTGACCGTCTGCATGCCGACTGCCCAAAGCGTGGGCGCGTGCATTCGGAGGCTTCCCCCCGGATACACTCTATTGGCCAAACAGCTGGTCAGTAAGCGAGAAAACACAGGCGGCCCAGCCCAGAAAGGGTGCCCCCTGAACTGACGGCAGGCCACCGGAGTCGTCGGAATATTGGACCCGGAATGTGACTCTCCGTTAACATCCGCTGGGTAGGGTGAACCCATGAGCGCTCTGATCACCAAAGCCGTCATCCCCGCCGCAGGACTGGGCACCCGCTTCCTTCCCGCGACGAAGGCGATGCCCAAGGAGATGCTGCCCGTGGTCGACAAGCCGGCCATCCAGTACGTGGTCGAAGAGTCGGTCGCCGCAGGCCTGCACGACGTATTGATGGTGACCGGGCGCAACAAGAACGCCCTGGAGAACCACTTCGACCGCATGACGGAGCTCGAGGCGATCCTCGAGCGCAAGGGCGACCACGAGCGGCTGCACAAAGTCAAGCATTCGACGACCCTGGCCGACATCCATTACGTGCGCCAGGGGGACCCGCTGGGGCTGGGCCACGCGGTGCTCCGCGCCAGGATGCACGTGGGCGAAGAACCGTTCGCCGTGTTGCTCGGTGACGACATCATCGACGCCCGCGACCCGCTGCTCGCCAAGATGCTGACCGAGCAGGGCAAGCGCAACGCGAGCATCGTCGCGCTGATGGAGGTGGATCCCTCGCAGATCCACATGTATGGCGCGGCCGCGGTAGAGCCGACCGACGACCCCGACGTGGTGCGAGTGACCGGGCTGGTCGAGAAGCCCAACGCCGCGGATGCCCCGTCGAACCTGGCCATCATCGGCCGGTACGTACTGCGCCCCGAGGTCTTCGACGTCCTCGAGCACACCCAGCCGGGCAAGGGCAACGAGATCCAGCTCACCGACGCCCTGCAGGAGATGGCCGCCACCCCGGAGGCCACGGGTGGCGTCTACGGCGTCATCTTCCGCGGTCGCCGGTATGACACCGGCGACCGCGTCGACTACATCAAGGCCATCGTGCAGCTCGCGATCGACCGCGACGACCTCGGCCCCGACCTCCGCCCCTGGCTGAAAGAATTCGTCACGACCCTCGACTGACAGGTCGGTTGGCCCCGATAGACAGCGGCGGCCATACAGCGGGGTCGGCCGAGGGGCAGGCGTCAGGCCGCGTCGGCCTCGAGCCGCGGGATCAGGGTCTCGAGGAACGCGGCGGTGTCCTCCCAACCGCCCACGGCGAAGCACTCGACCCCGAGCGCCTTCACCGGGTAGTCGTTGCCGTTCTCATCGAGCCTGTCGCCGACGAAGAGCATCTCGTCCAGAGACACCCCGGTGAGGGCGGCGAGCTTCTTCATGCCGTAGGCCTTGTCGATTCCGCGGCGGGTGATGTCGACCGAGGTCGACCCGCCCGACCGCACCTCGAGGTCGGGCAGCATCGCCTGCACGGCCTCGCGCAGGGCGTTCTTCTTCTCACCGCTCGGGTCCCAGGCGCTCTTGGCGGCGACCGGTGCCGCCTGGCCCAGGGCTGAGAAGGTGATCTGCGACCCACGGTCCTCGAGGATCGGGCCCCAGGTGTCGCTCTCCCAGTAGCCGAGGTCGCGGGCGGTGGTTTCGACCGCGGCCAGCGCGTTCGCCTTCTCCGCCTCGGTGAGGAGTTCAGCGTAGACCTGGCTCCAGGCGCCATCGACGTGGCGGTAGTACTGGGTGCCGCAGGTCGGCATCAGGTGCAGGCCGGCGAGTGCCTCGTCGCTGACGTTGTCGAGGTTGTCGATCAGTTGCATGTGGAACTGGGCGATCTGGCCACCGGAGATGACACAGACCGGCACGGCGCCGAGAAGGCGCACGATCAGCGCCGCCATTTTCGGGTCGAGCGGGGACTTGGATGCGGCCAAGGTGTCATCGAGGTCGAAGGCGACAAGCCGGGGAAGTGAAGTCATTTCTTGTAGTTCCCTTATCAGGATCAGTACACCGGGAGTCAGACCCCGGTGCGGAACGCCACCCATTCGCAACGCCAGAAAAACTCTACAGGCGAGCGCTGGATGATCCCTCATCGGGGACCTGATGGTCGGTGCCGGGGACCTCGTGGGTGGCGGGGATCTCGACAAGCTCGATCACCGGCGGCTCGATCACCGGCGGCTCGATCACCGGCGGCTCGATCACCGGCGGCTCGATCACCGGCGGGGCGGCCGCGCGCCGGACCGAAGATTTTCGCGACACTCCGCGTTTGCCTTGCGAGAAAACGGCGTGTCGCGAGTTTCTCCGGTTTGACGAACATGCGGGTGCGGAGATGCGCGGGCGCGGGCGATCAGGCGCGGGCGATCAGGCGAGGCCCTCCGGGAGGGGGCCGTCGGTGACGAGGTAGAGGCGCTGGGTGGCGCGGGTCAGGGCGACGTAGAGCGCGCCGACACCGCGGGAGGAGGACGCCACGATCGCGTTCGGGTCGACCACGACGACGGCGTCGAACTCGAGGCCCTTCGCGTCCTGCGGGGTGAGCAGGGCGACCCGCCGGGTGAGGCCGACCGCGCCGAGCCCGATTTCGTCGCCGAACTCCGCGGTGAGAACCGTGTTGACGTCGGCGATGGATGCCGGGGCCACGATCACGGCAAGGGTGCCGCCCTCGTTCACGGCGAGGTCACGGCGCACGGCGGTGGCGACATCCTTCACCGTCTCGATCGGCCACTCGCTGGCCCGCACCGACCGCGCCGGGGTGATCGGCAAATTGTGCGCCAGCGCCATCGCCTCCGCGGCCGAGGCGATCTGGCTGGGCGTGCGGTAGTTCACGGTGAGCTCTTCGAGACGCCAGCGGTCGGCTTCCAGGGAGGAGCCCAGAACGGGCTTGAGCGCGTCCTTCCAGTTCGTGGCCGCGGCGGCGGACGCTGCCTGGGCGATGTCGCCGACGATGGTGAATGAGCGCTGCGGGCCGCGGCGCAGCAGCAGCCGCCACTGCATCGGCGAGAGTTCCTGCGCCTCGTCGACGACGACGTGCCCGTAGGTCCAGGTGCGGTCGATGGCGGCGCGCTCGGCGGTGGTGGCCCGGTCGCCGAGCTCAGCGAAGTTGTCGGCGAGGGATTTCGCGTTCACGAGCCCCTTCACCGACATGTTCGCGATGGCCGCCTCCGCGTTCTCGATGTCACGCCCCCGTTGTTCCTTCTGCTCACGCTTCTGCGCTGCGTCGACCACGTTGTACTCGCCGAGGTGCATGGCGGCCTCGTCGAGCAGCGGAACGTCGGCGATCGTGAACTCGACGTCTCGCGGGCGCTGCAGCAGGGCGCGCTGCTCGGGCGTGAACCGCGGCGTGAGAGAGGCCCGCCACTCCGGCCGGGCGTAGAGGTCTTGGAGCAGTTTCTGGGGCGTGAGCGGCAACCAGGCCGTGTTCAGGGCGACCCGCACGGCATCCGCCGACCGCAGGTCCTCCCTCAGCATGGGGAGGTCGCTCTCGTCCATCGAGGCGCCGCCGGCCTTGAGCGTGGCGAGCCACTCCCGCGACAGGGCGTTGAGAGCGTTCTTGACGAAGGTGACGCGCGCCTCGTTGTGCGGTTTGCCGCTGGTCTGCGCCCGGTGAATGGCCTTGGCCATCAGCTCGGAGGTGAGGGTGACCCGGTCGCCGTTCACCTCGAGCAGCTGGTCCCCTTCGGGGATGCGCTGGCGGGAGCGCACGGCGCGCTCGATCACGCCGGCCATGGCGGTCTGGCCCTTGAGCGCGGCGACGGCCGGGGCATCCTCGTGGGTCGCGTCGACGCCGGGGAAGAGTTGGCCGACGCTGGCCAGCACCACGCCGGTCTCGCCCAGGGACGGCAGCACGGCCTCGATGTACTGCAGGAAGGACGGCGACGGGCCCACGATGAGCACACCGGAGCGCCCCAGCCGTTCCCGGTGCGTGTAGAGCAGGTAGGCGGCGCGGTGCAGCGCCACGGCGGTCTTGCCGGTGCCGGGGCCGCCCTGCACCACGAGCACGCCCTTGAGGTCGGAGCGGATGATGCGGTCCTGCTCGGCCTGGATGGTCGCCACGATGTCGGACATGTGCCCGGTGCGCTGAGCCGTGAGCGCGGCGAGCAGCGCGCCCTCACCCTGGTGGTGGGTGGCCGCCTCCCCCTCGAGCAGCTCGGCGTCGAGGATCTCGTCTTCGATGCGGATGATGCTGCGCCCCTTGGAGAGCAGGTGGCGGCGGGCACGAGCGCCGAGCGGTGTCGCGGCGGTGGCCTGGTAGAAGGCGCTCGCCTGCGGCACTCGCCAGTCGAGCAGGATCGGCTGCAGGTCTTCGTCACGCAGCCCGACCCGGCCGATGTAGCGGTAGACGGAGCCGTCGTCGTCGGATGCCGTCTCCAGCCGGCCGAAGGCCAGGCGGTCGTCGACCTCCCTCAGTTGCACGATGCGGTCTTCGTAGAGTCGTGCAAACGTGTCGCGCGTCAGCTGCTGCTCGGCCTCACGCTGCAGCGCGTCCAGCCGCGCGTACAGCGTGGCCACATAGTTCTGTTCCCGCTGAAGCTCCTGGTCGACCAAAAAAACACCCCTCAAATCCGACCTTCAAGTTTAGTCCCGTCGCCTGTGAGCCGCCGACAGCCACCTCGAGCCCGGACTGGGGGTAGCCGGGCGTGCCCGAAAATGTTAGAAAGTGTGTCCCGGAACCCGCGTTTGCCCCACATTTTCTGACGATTTGCCTGCCCTCTTCTCGTCGCCTTGCCTAGGGAAGCATCAGATGAAGAAGACCGGTCGCCACGCGAAATCACCGAGCCTGCGAGCGGCCTTCGGGGCGCGCCGCCTGCTCGCCTCGATGGTGGCGCTCGCGTTCGTGGTGACGACATCGTTGGTCTTCACTCCCTCGGCCATGGCGGGCACGGACGATTACCCTGCCGTGTGGCGCAATGCGCCGATCGACTCGGTGCTCGACACCTGGCTCGAGTACAACCGCGAGTGCACGTCATTCGTCGCCTGGCGGCTGCATTCCCGCAGCGGCTACGAGATGCCGTTCCACGACGATGCCGACGGGTGGGGAGCGAAGGCGCGCGCGCGCGGGATCACGGTCGACACGATCCCCAGTGTCGGCGCCATCGCCTGGTGGTCCTACGGGCACTTGGCGTGGGTGGAATCCGTGAACCCGGGCGGCACCGTCACGACCGAGGAATACAACTGGCGGATCGGCACCACCGGCGAGCACGACGGGGCCTATCACCGACGCACGATCGCAGCATCCGCGCCCACCGGGTACATCCATTTCAAGGACGCCGGGTCGGCGCTACACGACAACCTGTTCGTGCTGCACCGGGGCGATGTGTTCCGAATGGCGGGCGGCGCACCACTCTATGTCTCGAGCTGGGCCACCTACGGCGGTGAGCAGCCCCTGATCACCCTCTCGGATGCTCGCTGGGCGGCGCTGCCGCAGTATCCGGCCGACGGCACCTACCTGCTCGGCAAGCCGAGCGGCCAGGTCTTCAAGGTTCTCGGCGGTGCACCGGTCTACGTGTCGAACTGGGCCACGTTCGGCGGCGAGCAGCCCACGGTCGCCGTGGGTGACGACGTCATGCGAAACGCCGGCACGACGGACGCCGCCAAGCGCTGGACCCACCTGCGGTACCACCCTGCGGATGGCACGCTGCTGGCCGCACAGCCGAGCGGCCAGGTCTTCCGGATCGCCGGCGGGGCGCCGAACTATGTGCCCACCTGGGAGAGCATCGGCGGCTGGCAGCCGACGCAGACGATCGGTGAGGACGCGATCGCGAAGGCCGGAACCGCCGACCCGACCAGTCCGTGGAGTCACCTGCGCGCACGCCTGTCTGGCCCGGACCGCTACGCCACCTCGGCTGCCATCTCTGCCGACGCGTTCGCACCCGGAGTCTCGGTTGCCTACGTGGCCAACGGACAGGACTTCCCGGACGCCCTATCCGGCGCGCCCGTAGCCGGCAAGGCCGGGGCCCCGGTCCTGCTCGTGCAGGCCGACTCGATCCCAGCGGTGGTCCAGGCCGAACTGACCCGGCTGCGCCCCGAGCGCATCGTGGTGCTCGGCGGGGAAAACTCCGTTGCCGGTGCCGTGGCGACCAGGTTGGGCGCGTTCACCGCCGGCGCGGTCACCCGCCTGTCCGGCCCCGACCGCTTTGCCACCTCGGCGGCCATCTCGCGGGCCAGCTTCTCGCCCGGCGTGCCCGTGGTCTATCTCGCCAACGCCTACAACTTCCCGGATGCGCTCTCCGGGGCCCCGGTCGCCGCCGGCGACAACGCCCCCGTGCTCCTGGTCCAGACCGACGCCATCGCGCCCGCCATCCGGACCGAGCTCGCCCGCCTCAGGCCAGGACGCATCGTCGTGCTCGGCGGCGAAAACTCGGTGAGCACGGCCGTCGCCGCCGAACTTGCCGGGCTCGGAACGGCCGGAGTGTCCCGCCTGGCCGGGCCCGACCGGTTCGCCACGTCCGCGGCGATCTCGGCCGCCAGCTTCAAGCCGGGGGCACCAGTCGTGTACCTCACCAACGGGCACAACTTCCCTGATGCGCTCTCGGGCGCCCCGGTCGCCGGCACCAACCGCGCACCCGTCCTGCTCGTGCAGTCGGACGTCATCCCGGCCGTGATCCAGGCCGAACTCAAGCGTCTGAAGCCGGCCCGCATCGTGGTGCTGGGCGGCGAGAACTCGGTGAGCAGCGCGATCCTCCCCTGAGAACGTCAGGGCAGCGGTGAGTGGTTCCTGTCACTCCGGCGCGGCGATTTTCGATTCCCCCGTCGTTCACCCGGCAGCCGTTCGGCGGCGCTGAACGGCGCCCGCGGGACCGACAGCTTCCCGACCCGCGGCATAGCGTGGGAGGCCGACTTCGGGTGGATGCTCCGGGTCTCCGCACGGCGATTGCTGCCGGTGATCCAGTCAGTGAAATACACCTTGGGCAGGATCTTGGCGATTGCGAGCGCGACGTAGATCACGGTGTTGATGCCCACGAATGCCGCGAAGACGGCAAAGAACTCCGTGGTCAGAATCGACTCCGGAATGAGAATGCCAGCGGGGATCACCGCGTGACCAGCAACTCGTCCGGTGCGACGCTGGCGTGGGTGACGTGGTTCCAGGCGGCCTGTTTGCCCAGGGTGATGTCGATGATGCCCTTCACGTAGACGACGTTCAGGAACATGTCAAACAGCAGCTCCGGAAGGAGGACGAGTGCGAGGAGTCGGGCCCGCCAACCGCCTTTCCAGACGCTGACCACTCGTTCGACGATGAAGATCGCACCGAGGCCCTGCCAAAACGGGAACCACACCCAGTTGTCCACGGCCGCCACGGTCAGGGCCATGAGGAGCATGAATGCGGTCAGCGCGATGACGCTGTAACCGATGCCCAGCTGCTGCGCCCAGTACCGCAGCGTCGCCGGAGTGACGCCATAGGCGCCGATGTTCTCAAGTGCTCCGCGCTGCCACCGCAGCCGTTGTTGCCATAGCGCGCCGAAGGTCGGCATGAGCTCGGTGACCACGGTGCACCCTGATGGAGACGTCATCAGGGCGCCGAGGGATTTCAGGGCGATGGTGAGTTCATTGTCCTCCGTGAGAGCTGCGGTGTCGTAGACGTCGCCGGGGGCACCCGGAATCGTGACGCCCCGGTTCTCGGCCACGGCCCGCAATGCGGCGGGGCGGAACATCGACGCGGTTCCGGTGAGGACGAATACCCGTCCGCGGCGGCGGGCGATCTCCCGGGAGTAACGCACGTATTCGTTGCGCTGAAGCTGGCCGAGTATCCCAAACCCCTCCTCCCCGTAGAACAGGCCGCCGACGGACATGAGCGCTCGATCATTCGTGAAGCGCGTGACTGCCTGCTCGAGAAAGCCGTCATCCAGGGCGGTGTCGGCATCCATCACCATGACGATGTCGTTGTCCCCCTGCCCGGGAAGCAAGTCCGTGAGCGCCTGGTTCAGCGCGCCGGCTTTCTTCGCCGTGTTGAGCACGGATTCGAAGACCTCGACGCCCAGGCTCCGGGCGACCGCGACGGTCGTGTCGGTGCAATTGTCGGCCACCACAAGCACCCGGTCCGGCCGGTGCGATTGGCTGAGCAACGAGGTCAGGGTGATCGGGAGTGACACCTCCTCGTTGTGCGCGGGGATCAGGACGGTCACCGTGACCGGGCCGGCGAAGATGCCCCGGCTCGGGGCCATGATCACCTTCGGGGACAGCGGCGTGACCCGGTGATTCGACGATCTGCGGGCGCGGTTCGACACCCGGCTTTCCATCAACGCAACACCGGAAGCGAACAGAATGGCCAGGGCGATTGCGGCGAGAATCACCCGGGGGGACGGCGCGACCATGTCGTAGACCACCGGCAAAACCCCGAAGACCAGGCCCTTGCTCGGCAGCGATTCACCGGGCTGCGGCTCCGCAGCGATCGCGAACCACAGCATCGTCGCGGCACCGCCTGCCGCCGTGGCGATGACGAGGCCGACGGCTCGCGCAAACCAGGTCTTCTCACCCATGAGGCGACGTTATCAGCCGGTGCAGCCCACTAAGATCACGGCGCGACTGACGTGGCAATATTCCTCATTTCGCTTGCAGAATGGGGCCCGCGAGCCCTCCCCTGCGGCGACGACGGCGACCGAGGTGCCACCGGGTGCCGTGGCTCCCGGCACCGGGCGATCAGATCAGGGCTAGGGTCGACCGAGCCCCAGGTAGGTCCACCCGGCTGCCCGCCAGGCGGCCGCGTTGAGCGTGTTCCGCCCGTCGATGATCGTGCGCGTGCGCACCAGGGAGGCGGCCCAGGCCGGGTCGATCTCCTTGAATTCGGTCCACTCCGTCACGAGCACCACGGCGTCCGCGTCACGCAGGGTGTCCTCGATGCTGGACGAGTAGCTCAGCTGTGGATGCCGCAGTCTCGAATTCTCGATTCCCTGCGGGTCGGTCGCCACAACGTCGGCGCCGAGCCCGCGAAGTTGCACGGCCACGTCGAGCGCCGGCGAATCCCGCACATCGTCGGAGTGCGGCTTGAAGCTCAGCCCGAGAACGGCGACCTTGGCCTTGTATACGGGCTTGTCGAGGGCCTGCAGGGTCATGGCGACGACCCTCTGGCGCTGACGCAGGTTGATCGCGTCCACCTCTTTGAGGAAGGCGACGGAGTCACCTCTGCCGAGTTCCTCGGCGCGGGCCGTGAAGGCCCTGATGTCCTTGGGCAGGCAGCCGCCGCCGAAGCCGACACCCGCGTTGAGGAATCGTCGACCGATGCGATTGTCGAACCCGATCGCGTCGGCGAGCTGGGTGATGTCCGCACCGGACACATCCGCGATCTCTGACATCGCGTTGATGAAGCTGATCTTCGTGGCGAGGAACGCGTTCGCGGCAACCTTCACGAGCTCGGCGGTGGCGTAGTCGGTCACGATCAGCGGTGTCTCCGCGGCGATGGCCGAGGCATATACCTCGTTCAGCTGGGCGACAGCCTGCTCTCCGGCGGCGCCGGCCGGGACCCCGTAGACCAGGCGGTCGGGGCTGATGGTGTCCTTGACGGCGAAACCCTCGCGGAGGAACTCGGGGTTCCAGGCCAGCGACGCGCCCGTGCCGGACTCCTCGAGGACGGTGGCCAGGCGCGCGGCAGTGCCGACCGGCACCGTGCTCTTGCCGACGACGAGGTCTCCCGGGGCGAGGTGGGGAATGAGCGCTTCCACGGCCGCGTCGACGAAGGTCAGGTCTGCGGAATGGCTGCCGGGCTTCTGCGGAGTGCCCACGCCGATGAAGTGGACCTCGGAGCCTGCCGCGTCGGCGATATCCGTGCTGAACCGCAGTCGGCCCGACGCCATCGCGGAGGTGAGGATCTCGGGCAGGCCAGGCTCGAAGAACGGGGGCTTGCCGGCGGCGAGCTGCTCGATTTTGTGGGGATCGATGTCGATCCCGATCACATCGTGGCCAAGCTCGGCCATGGCCGATGCGTGCACTGCGCCCAAGTAGCCACAGCCGATTACGGACAGCTTCATGCGTTATTCCCCATAGCCCAACCTTACCGTCGAGGTGCGACACACCCTTTCGCGCACCCGCTCGCGACGGCGGGGCGCCGCCGCGCCTGGTCTCGACGGGCACGACCACCGGGCGGAACGACCACCGGGCGGTTGGGGTCAGGCCTTGCGGAGGACACCGTCGGGGGTGACGACCAGGAGGCGGTTGTCGCCGGCTTCGATCACGATCGAGGCGATGGTCGGGCGGTCGGCCGGCAGTACCCGGGCGGTCAGGCTCCCGGATTCGAGAGCGTTCAGCTGGTCGGCCACGGCGGCGGCGACCTCGGCGAGTCGGACTGGCGGGTGGTCACCGCTGTCGTCGAGCAGGGTCACCAGCACGCCGCGGAGCCGCGCGGCCCGGGTGGCAGCTACCAGAGGCTCAACGAACAAGGCCCTGGCACGCATCGCATCGCGCAGGGCCGCCTCGGCGCGCAGGCATTCCGCCCGCATCTCGAAGGTGATGTGGTCGGCACGGGCGAGATGCTCGAGCGTCGGGCGGCACAGCACGTTCACCTGCGCCAGCTGGGATTCACGCTCCTCGATCGCCGCGAATGCGGTCGCGGCGGCGGCGCCGTTCAGGGCGCGGGCTCGGTTGAGCCCGGCCAGGATGATCGACGATCGTTTGAGCCCCACGGCAAAGAGGGTGCCGGCCAGCAGTGTTCCGGCGTGGCGCACGACGAGGACGACACCATCGGCGACGGTGAGACCGTGCCGGAGCGCCCAACCGATCGTGATCGCGCACATCATCAGGTAGCCGATCCAGGCGAGTCCCTCGCGCCCCCGCACGGCGAGCAAGACCAGGAGCAACGTGATCGCCCCGAGGTACCAGTGACGGAACGGGGTGCCTTGCGTGGCCGTCATCGGGTAGGACACGAGCGCGGCCCCCGCAGAGCTGAGAACGAGCGCGACGAGGGCGAGTGTCCGGGGCGTCCGGTCTGCTCCCGAGAGGGAGAGCACGATGGCCGCGACCGACACCGCGGCGAGTCCGGCGATCTCCCAGGGCAACCCGTAGAGCGGCTCGGAGTCCCCGAAGGCGAGCAGGGCGTGAACCCCGATGAACATGACCAGGATGCCCAGAGACAGTTGACGGGGCAGCCGCACCACGGTGCCCGGTTCCTCGATCTCGGTCGCTGGGGCCTCGACCGGCGCGGTCGCCGAGTCTGGTCTCGACAGGCTCGACCACCGTGGGGATGCCGCCGGGTCCGGTCGCGACAGGCTCGACCACCGTGGGGAAGCGGGCACGGATGCCTCCGGCGCGAGGTTGGCACGAGGTTCGGGGGTCCAGGAGACCTCCACTTCGGTACCGTCACCGGGGTGGGACACGACCTCCGCCGCACCTCCGGAGATCCGCTCCATCCGCCCGACGATGCTCTGGGCTATGCCCAGCCGTTCGGCGGCCACCAGGGCCGGATCGAAGCCGACTCCGTCGTCGTGCACGACCACCCGGATTCCGCCGCTCTGCGCCCGCACGGTGACTGTGCGCGCCACCCGATGCTCGGCACCGAGGCCTGCCGCCTCGACCGAGTTGCGCAGGGCCTCCCCGACGGCGCCGAGCAGGGCGGTCACCGCCACCGCGGGCACGCGCAGACTCTCATCAAGTTCACCGTGCACGAGCGCATCCGGGGAGAGTTCGGTCGTGAGCTGCTCGAGCCGGCGGACGACCTCGACGCCGGGGATGGACTCGCTGGGCCGGTGCACGCGGATGGCATCGAGGCGGTCGAGGGTCGAGGCCGCGAGGCCGGACAGGGTCTCGGTGGGGATGCCGCCGCGCCCCGCCATCAGCAGAGTCGAGATGACGCTGTCGTGCACGAGTGCATCAATGGTGAGCCGCTCACGTTTTCGTGCGATTCCGGCCGCCCGCGCGGCCAGGGCAGCCCGGGTGCTCCGTGCGGTGTCGTCGACGAGAACGGCACCGTGCCGGGACATGATGGTCAGGCCGACGAACACGCTGATCACCAGCAACGCATACAGCGAGTCCTCGATTCCGACCATCACCGGATTGGGGTCGGCAGAGGTCGCTGCACGGAGGATCCCACTGAGCGTGCAGACGAGCACGGTGTAGCCCCAGCCGACACGATCCCTGGTGGCCGCGGCAACGGCAACGGCCGGGATACCGGTCAGGGAGATGACCCACGGGATGTCGGCCCCGGCCGGGAGCGGTTCGGCCCGCACGACCAGCCAGAACCCGATGATGGCCAGGAAGAGGACCCCCTCGGTCACAGCGAGCGCGCGGAGCAGGCGCACCGGCGCCCAGGAGGCGAGGATCCCGAGCAACACGGGAACACCGAAGACGAGCAGCCACGCCGCCAGGGCGAGACCGGGTGCGGCGGGCCAGGCCTGCGCCCGGAAGGTATCCAGGGAGAGCAGGCCGAAGACGAGACCGGTGGGCCCGGTGGCGGTGCACAGCACCCGCAACTGCCGCTCGGTGGCGGTCCGCCCGGCGATGCGGCCGCGCCTCAGCGAGCGATCGAGTCTCGGCAGCCGGCCGGCCAGGCTCGGCTTCACGGCTGTCCGGGAATCGGCAGAATGCCGTCTTCCAGCGCCCGCTTGTAGAGGTCGATCTTCGTGTTGGCGGGGCGGCCCACCCGCTCATACTTCGACCGCACCCGACGAATGTAGTCGATCACGGTGAGTTCGGACAGCCCGGTCTGCGACGCCACCAGCGGCGCCTTCGCCCCCGCGGCGTAGAGGGAGAGCACCTGTCGTTCGCGGGGGCTGAGCGCCGCGTCGGCCAGGTCGGGGTCTCCGTCGAGGGCCGCAGCCCACTCGGTAGAGGCGATCGTGTCGCCGGTCGCCGCCCGGCGCACCGCATCGAGCAGCACAACACTGGGTTCGGACTTGCGCACGACACCGAGCACGCCGCTGCGCGCGGCGGCCCGCATCAGAAGGGCATCGTCACCCGCCGTGAAGGCGAGCACGGCCGCGTGTGTCGCCCTGAGCCGGTCGACGTTGCTGGTGACGGTGGAGCCGTCGGCAAGCCGGAGGTCGAGGATCACCAGGTCGATGCCCTCCGCGTGCGCCGGAGAGGCCAGCAGTTCCGAGACCGTCGCGACCGTGGCCACAACGTGGATCTCCGCAATGGTGGAGAACAAATCGGCGAAGCCACGAGCCACAATTTCGTGGTCATCGATCAACGCGACTCGAAAGCGAGTCATATTCGTACTTTCGTCGGGGGTTTTTCTGGACCTGCCTAGATGAGTGTGCCATGCCCGCAAGGATTTCGACAGCGTTACCCCCCAACTGGTGCCCTAAGAAATAACGGCTACCCAAAGCATTTTCACCCTCGTATGGTGTAACTCGGGGGAAACCACTGGGGGGGGGCGCTCGCGACACGGCGGCACAATGTGCGGCCGGAATCGCTGAGCGCCCCTTCTCAGTTTCGGGCGCTCGCCACGGCCGCGCTGCTGGCACCGCTGTCACGTCGCACTGTCACGTCGCACTGTCACGTCGCACTGTCACGTCGGGCCGCCTTGGGTCAGGCCGGTCGAGCAGCGTCAGAACTTCTCGCCTCGGCGGTGCGAGTCAGGCGTCGCCGCGCCGGCGGTTATTAAGCACGCCGCCGCTCTCCTCGAGGTAGCAGGAACCGCAGAGCGACTCGTAGGTCACCTCGGTGCCGTCGATGGCGACCTGGTCGCCGTCGAATACGAACACGCCGTCGATCTTGCGCCCGTTAAACACGGCCTTGCGGCCGCAGCGGCAGATCGTCTTCAGCTCCTCCAGGCTGTGCGCCACCTCGAGCAGGCGACGGCTGCCCGGGAAGGCCACGGTCTGGAAATCGGTGCGGATGCCGTAGGCCAGCACCGGGATATTCTCAAGAATCGCGATCCGGAGCAGGTCGTCGACCTGCGGCTCGGTGAGGAACTGAGCCTCGTCGACGAGCAGGCAACTGACGTCGAGCCCGGAGTCGCCGACCACCGTCGCGCGATGCTCGGCGAAGATGCTGAAGGCATCCGCTTCGGGGGTGAGCAGAAAATCGACGCCGCGGGTGACGCCGAGCCGGGACAGGATGCCGCGGTCGCCCTTGGTGTCGACGGATGGCTTCGCCAGCAGCACCTTGTGCCCGCGCTCCTCGTAGTTGTAGGCGGCCTGGAGCATGGAGGTGCTCTTGCCGCTGTTCATCGCCCCGTATCGGAAGTACAGTTTTGCCACTGCTTCGAACCCCGCCCCTCGGCCTCCGGCACCGCTCCCGGCACCGCTCATCTGTCATTCCTGCGCCACTCGTGCGGCCGGACCTCTGCCGGAGTGCCCGGCGCCAAACCTAACTCAGCGTACTGGCCCGAGGGCGCGGCGGATGCCGGACGGACCCCTCTCATCGTCGAACTCGAGCATTAGCAGCGGCCGGCGCGCCGACACGCGCACCCGCCCGAAGACCATGCGCAGCACGCCGAGGTAGGGGCGGAGCAGCCGGCGGAGCCTCCGCTCGGGCAGGTCGATGCCGACCTGGATGGTCACTGTGGCGACCCGACGCTCTCGGACGGCGAGCCCGGCATCGGCGGGTATCGGCCCCGTTGTCAGGACTGGCGCCCTGGGCACGGCCCCGGGGCGCCCTGCCGATCCGGGAACGGTCGTGTCGGGCACGGTCGGGGCGGATACCGCCCGGCCGGACTGGTCTCCGCCGCGGGCGCCCCCACGGCCGGCAGTCAGCTCACCGACCCGGTTCAGAAGTGGTCGGCGGCGGGAATCGGTGCCGTCGGCGACCTGTACGACGAGACTGCAAGGGTCGAAGCCCCGTGCCGAGCACAGCACCCCGATGAGAACGCCGATCGCCGCCCTCTGGTCGTCGTCGAAGGCCGTGGCCCGGTGCCCAGGGTCGGCCACGACGAGCAACGGTGTCGCGCCGCGCTCGAGGAGCACCGCTCGTTCGCGGTCGACGACCGTGTCCAGCCAGGTCTTGTCGATGTCGCGCACGAGTTCCTTGCGCAGCGCGCCGGCCAGCTCGCCAGCCCGGGCGATGTCGGCCCTGGTGACCTCGCCATGTTCGAGCACCCCGCTCAGGAGCGGGAGGACGCCGGCCCCGAGGTCGGCCCACTGCCGCTCGACCATGGCGCGAACCACCTGGCCTCGACTTTCCTCGGCCCGGGCGGCGATGGCGCGGCGGGCATCCAATTGCCAGGTCAGCAGAAGGGCCACGATGCGGCGCGAATAGGCGGAGGCCGCCAGGGCGGGCGCTAGAACCTGGGTGATCGTCACGATCGCGTTCACCGTGACCGGCACGGCGAGGCTGAGGAAGGGCGCCTGCACCACGGTGACGGCCGCGACCACCGCGGCGGACAGCACCCCGGAGAGGGCGATCTCCCGCCACGGCCGGTAGGGGGCGAGAGCGAGCAGGAGGAGGCCGATGCAGAGCGGGCCGAAGTCGTCCTGGATCCGCGTGTTCTGACCCCACCGCGCGGCCTGGTCGAGCAGGTGCGCGGAGATGGCAAGGCCGATCATGACCAGGTGCAGGGGCCGGTCGAATGGTGCGTGGTCGGGGCGGCTCGCGGCGACGAGGGTGCCGGCGGCGGCGACGGATGCCACGATCGCGAGCACGGAGAGCAACGGCACCTGGATCTGGCCGGCCTGCAGCACCGTGGTCGTCACGGTGTAGCCGACGACGATCAGGGCGACGACCGGCGCGAGCGGCCAGGCGGCGAGGGCGCCGAGCGGGTCGAGCCGCTGCTGAGTAAGGGGGGCCGGCATCATTCCGGGGCCTGGCCGTCGTTGGCCCGGGACGGACCGGGGGCGGGGATCTCGACAGGCTCGATCACCGAGGGGGCGGTCGCCGAGGGGGCGGGGATCTCGACAGGCTCGATCACCGAGGGCTCGATCACCGAGGCGGCGGGGATCTCGACAGGCTCGATCACCGAGGGGGCGGGGATCTCGACAGGCTCGATCACCGGGGGCTCGATCACCGAGGGGGCGGTCGCCGAGGGGCGGGCGGGCGGGGACGCGGTGGCACCGACGGGCACACTCAGCAGCACCGAGGTGCCCGCGTCCGGGCGGGTCAGCACGGTAACCGCGCCGCCGAGCCGCTCGATTCGGCGGCGCACGGCCTGGCGGAGTCCGAGGCGGTCCGCCCCCGCCTCCGATTCGGTGAAGCCGCGACCGGCGTCCATCACCATCACCGAGACGGTGGCGTCGTCAGCGCCGATGTCGACCTCGGCCGAGACAATGCCGGCGTGCAGGATGACGTTGATCAGGCACTGTTGCACGGCCAGGCCGATCTCACGGTCGGTGCCGCTGTCGAGTCGGCCGAGGGCCGAGGGGTCCCCGGTGACATCGACGACGAGGCCGCGATCGCGGCAGCGCTCGACCGCCGCATAGACCTCGCTGCCGAGCCAGGCATCCGCGCCGGGTGGACGCCCGACGCTGCGGGCGTCGGCGTCGCCCAGCCAGTCGGTGCCGCGCAGGGTCTGCAGGGTGGCACGGAGGCTGCCGGCCAGATTGTCGGTGAGCGGTCCGGCGTGGGCGCGGGACAGGGCGACCAGTTCGTTGAGGGTGGTGTCCTGGTTGAGGTCTAGGGCGCGTTGTTCGAGCTCCTGACGCAGCAACCGGGACCGTTCGGCCTGCACCGCCCGATGGATGGCGGACTGTGCCGCCCGGTGCGGGCGGCGGGTCGACCCGGCGAGAAGGAGCACGGCCACCAGGAACAGGTAGGCGGAGACGGTGAACACATCGGGGAGGTAGGCGACCTCCGTGTGCAGGGCGCCGAGCACCGTGACGGTCTCGGCGAGCACGAATCCGGCTGTGCTCCAGAGCACGCCGGCGAGCGCGCCGGAGCCCGAGCCGCCGACCATGATCAGCGCCAGCTTCGGCAGCGCGATCAGGAAGATGTTCGACGCGGGGAAGACGCCTGGCAGGCCGAGAACGGCGACCGTGTACAGATAGGTGCCGCCGCCACCGACCACCAGGTAGGCAAGCGTCAGCAGCACGGTGTGCCGGAGGCTGAGGGCCACCAGCACCCCACCCATGGCGAGCATGGCCACAACCGCGACCCAGATGCCGCTCGAGTCGTAGGTGAGGCCCAGGGCGAGGGCCGACACGACGGCCCCGAGTAGGCAGGTGAGCGCGAACCAGTGCGACGCCCGGGCGAGCGCCCGACCGAGAACCGGTTCGACCAGATGGTCGGGCAAGCCCAGCGTCATCGCGTCCTACTCTGCATTGGTCGAGTATCTCATTGCCGCGCGAACGTTCGGGACGGAGTTTTTCGCGAAACACGGGGCGTCCCGCCCGGAACGACGGCGTGTCGCAGTTATCTCCGGTGTGGCGTGCGGGCATCCGTTCGTGACTCTCAGAACAGGGTTGGCGCCAGCTCCGGCGGGAGTTCCTCCGCGATCAGTGAGCGGCGGGTGCGGGCGGACGCGGCCGGGCGCACCGCCACCGCCGTGAGGTCGAGGGCAAGCCCGGCTGGATCGGCCGCGTCAGGGCGGGTGGAGCCGCCGGGCCCGGCCGGCAACGCTGTCGCGAGCGCGCTCGAGCGCACTCCCCCGGTCGCCGGGTCCTCCCGGCCGCGCTCGAGCCCGTGCGCGCGGATCAGCGGTTTGATTCGTGCGGCGAGCCAGATGCGGTACTCCTTCGGGGCGTACGCGCCCTTCTCGTAGAGCTCCGCGTAGCGGGGCATCAGCTCGGGGTGGTCCCGGGCCAGCCACTGCAGGTACCAGTCCTTGACCCCGGGGCGCAGGTGCAGCGCGGTGTACATGATGTTCGACGCGCCGGCGGCCTTCGCCTGGCCCAGCGCGGCATCCAGATGTGCCTTCGTGTCGGTGAGGAACGGCAGGATCGGCATCATGAACACCGAGCAGTCGAGTCCGCGCTCGCGCACCGCGGTCACCGTGGCCAGGCGCGCGGCGGTGGACGGGGTGCCGGGCTCGACCGCCTGCTGAAGGTCGTCGTCGTAGATGGCGATCGACATCGCGAGGTCCACCGGAACGACCTCGCTCGCCTCGACGAGCAGGTCGAGGTCGCGGCGGAGCAGCGTTCCCTTGGTCAGGATGGACAAGGGAGTGCCGGACTGTGCGAGGGCGGCGATGATGCCCGGCATCAGCCGGTAGCGCCCCTCGGCCCGCTGGTACGGGTCGGTGTTCGTGCCGAGCGCCACCGGATGCCTGCCCCACGTCGGCTTGGCCAGTTCCTTGCGCAGGACCTCGGCCACGTTGACCTTGACGATGATCTCGTTGTCGAAGTCCTTGCCGGAGTCGAGATCGAGGTAGGTGTGGGTGGGGCGAGCAAAACAGTAGGAGCAGGCGTGAGAGCAGCCCCGATAGGGATTGATGGTCCAGCCGAACGGCATGGCGCTCTGGCCGGGCACCCGATTGAGCGCCGACTTGGCGAGCACCTCGTGGAACGTGATGCCGGCGAATTCGGGCGTGCGCACGCTGCGCACGAGGTTGTTCAGCCGGGCCAGCCCGGGCAGCGCGCCAGTCTGTTCCGTGCTCAGTTCCTGCGCGCTCCACCTCATGAACACATTCGAACACACGTTCGAGCAATAATCAAGCGGATGCCGCGCTTGCTCCGAGTCTGGCGCTCGCGGGCGCGGCCGGTGCGCGGGTCAGGCGGTCAGGTGCAGGGCGGCGGCGGTGGCGGCGAGCGACGCGGCCGCGGCGGCCGGGTCGTCGGAGAGCTTCGTGCCGAGGCTCGGGATCATTTCGCGCAGCTTGGGTTCCCAGGCCGGGTACTGCTCGGGGAAGCAGCGCTTGATCAGGTCGACCATGATCGGTGCCGCGGTCGAGGCGCCCGGGGATGCGCCGAGGAGGCCCGCGATCGTGCCGTCGGCCGACGTGATGACCTCGGTGCCGAACTGCAGCACGCCGCCCTGCTCGGGGTCCTTCTTCATGACCTGGACGCGCTGCCCGGCCGTGATCAGGTCCCAGTCTTCGATCTGGGCGGTGGGGATGAATTCCTGCAGCGCCTTGAGCTTCGTCTTCTTGGACGCGAAGACCTCGCCGATCAAGTACTTCATCAAACCGAAGTTGTGAACGGCCACGGCGAGCATCGGCCCGAGGTTGTGCGCGCGGATCGAGAACGGGAGGTCGAACCAGGTGCTCGACTTGAGGAACTTGGGGGTGAAGCCGGCGTACGGGCCGAACAGGAGCGAGGTCTCCCCCTCGACGACGCGGGTGTCGAGGTGCGGCACCGACATCGGCGGCGCTCCCTTGGCGGCCTTGCCGTAGACCTTCGCGTGGTGCTGCGAGACCAGTTTCGGGTTCGTGGTGCGCAGGAACTGCCCGCTGATCGGGAAGCCGCCGAAGCCCTTGATCTCGGGGATGCCGCTCTGCTGAAGCAGGGCCAACGCGCCGCCGCCGGCACCGACGAAGACGAATCGGGCGTTCACGGTGCTCGGGTGATTGCCGACCAGACGCCGAAGATTAAGCTTCCACGTGCCATCCGGAAGCTGCTTGACGCCCGTGACCTGCTGGTTGACGTGAACGCCGACGCCCTCGTCGGTGAGGTGCTCGAACAGGTACCGGGTGAGGGCTCCGAAGTCGACGTCGGTGCCGGACACGATCCGGGTCGCGGCGATCTTCTGGCCCTTGGGGCGCTTCTTGGTGAGCAGCGGGGTCCAGGTGCCGATCACGGCCGGGTCCTCGCTGTACTCCATGCCGTGGAACAGCGGCTGGTTCTCGAGCGCCGCGAAGCGCTTGCGCAGGTAGTCCACGTTGTCCTTGCCGCGCACGAAGGTCATGTGCGGGGTGGAATTGATGAAGTTGGTCGGCTCGGGCAGCGCTCCGGTCGTGACCAGGTGCGCCCACAGCTGGCGGCTGATCTGGAACTGCTCGTTGATGTTCACGGCCTTGTCGGCGGTGACGGAGCCGTCCTTGGCGGCGGGCATGTAGTTGAGCTCGCAGAGGGCGGCGTGTCCGGTGCCCGCGTTGTTCCACGGGTTCGAGCTCTCCTGGGCGACCTCGCCCAGCCGCTCGTAGACCTCGATCGACCAGTCGGGCTGCAACTGCTTGATCAGGGTACCGAGGGTGGCGCTCATGATGCCCCCACCAATTAATACAACATCAGCCTTCACCATTGGATTCACACTTTTCAGTGTATCTCCGGCGGACGGATGCTCCGTGCAGTTCAGCCGGTGACGGTGGCCCCGGGCGACGTGGTGCGCGTCGTCCCGGCGGCGGACTTGCCCGCGGCCGGTTTGATCCGCTGGTAGGTGGCCAGGTAGCGGTCGACCGGGATGCTCGCGACGGTGCGGGCGATGATTGCGAGGTCCACGTCGGCGAGGGTCTTGAACCTCAGACAGCTCTTGCCCATGTTCAGCTTGCGGCCGGATGCTGCCCACTCGGCGCGGAAGGCGGCATCCGCGGCCGGATCGCCGTAGAGCCCCATCAGGTAGAGCGAGTTGTAGTTCTTCTGAGCGGCGAGGCTCACGTAGGCCAGTGGTTGACCGTTGTACGTGTTCGGAAAGGTCTCCAGCGGAATCGTCCAGCCCGGCATTCCCCAGTGCATGCCCAGCACGTAGCCCGGCGGCATGGCGTCGCGCACCGCGTCGATCACCGGGTAGAGCACGGCGCGCTGCTCGGGCTGAAGGTCGAAGAAGTAGTCCTCGACCTCTGCGGGCACGGGCGTGGTGGTCATGCCCCCAGAATAACCGCTGGGGCCGCCTCATCCCCAGCGGGCATGACGGCCTCCCGCACGAGCGCGGGGATGACCCGGGGCACGACGGCGTCCGCGCCGTACTGCTCGAGCCGGTTCAGCGTGTACTCGAAGCTCTCCGGAACCCCGTAGTGGAAGCCCTGGGCGCTGCGGATGCCGAGCGCGGACAGGTGCGCGGCCATGGTCGCATTCTCCACCCCCTCGACGATCATCGAATACTCGAGGTTGTCGCCGAAGCCCTGCAGCGCGGTGAGAACTTCGCGCTGGCGCACGTCGTCGAGGTCGTCGACGAGGCTCTTGTCGATCTTGAGGATGTCCATGGGCATCCGCACCAGCGAGTCGACCGAGGAGTCCTGGGAGCCGTAGTCGTCGAGCGCGATCATCAGACCGAGATCGCGCATGCGATCGGCCTGGGCACGGATGGCCGGGGTCACCTTGGCCATCGACCGCTCGTTGAGCTCGAGGCAAAGCGAGATCCCGGGGTAGCGGTCCGCGAGGTTTTCGACGAAGTCGCCGACGCGCTCGGGCATGATCTGGCCGGCCTCCACATTGAAGGTCATGCACACCACGCGTGGTTCGACCAGGCGGAAGTCCGCGGCAGCGGCCATGGCCTTCAGGGCGACCTGGCGGGTCATCGCGTCGAGCCGACCGAGACCCTTGGCCTTCTCGACGATCGACGGCGGCGACAGCGGCCCGAGATCGGGGTCGGTGTAGCGCACGAGTGCCTCGAAGGCCCAGATCTGGCCGGTCACCAGGCTGACGATGGGCTGGAAGGCAAGCTCGAGCAGGTCTTCGTCAATCGCCTTCGCGATGATGTCGTTCATCTGGCTCGACCGGTGGCTGGAGATGTTGATGCTGCTCTCGTGGGCTGATCCGCCCCGACGTCTGGTCTTCTTGATCGCGAGCATGGCCCGGTCGGCGTCCTGCACCAGCTGGGAGACATCGGTTTCCCGGTGGGCGGAGTACGCCAGCCCGATGCTCATCATCGGGTTGAAGGTGGTCGGCCCGACGACGAGGGGCTCCCCGGTGCTGGCGAGAATGCGTTCGGCGACGATCTTCGCTTCGCCGAGGGAAGTGAGGTGGGTGAGGATGACCACGAACTCGTCACCGCCGACCCGGGCGACCAGGTCGTCGGGGCGCACGACGGATCGGAGCCGTCGGCCGAGTTCGCGCAGCACGTCATCGCCGGCACCGTGGCCGTGCCGGTCGTTGAGGCGCTTGAACTCGTCGAGGTCGAGGAACAAGACCGCGAGGGCCTCCGAATAGTCCCGATGGTCGTTGATGTTCGACAGCGCGGCCTGGAAGGCGCCGTAATTGGGCAGGCCGGTGAGCGGGTCGGTGTTGGCGCGCAGGGTGAGGCCGGCGGCGTTCTGGCTGGCCCTGACCACCATCTCTGCGGTCGTGACCAGGGCGTCGAGCGCCCTGCGGTCGTTTCCGGTGAACGCACCGTCCATCGCGTCGCGGCTCACCACGATGTGCCGGGTGGCGTCCGCCCCGAGGAATGAGAGCGGCAGGCTGATTTCACCGGGTCGGGCCGGCTCCGCGCGAACGAGGACCGACTCGCCCCCGATCGAGTCGGCGACCGTCTGGCAGAGCATCTGGGCGATCTCGGCTCCCGACCGCGCGCCGGTCTCGGCGTCGGCGCTCAGGAGGCCGGCGCCGGCCACCAGTCCGGTGAGCCGGCGCCTCATGTCGGTGAGCACGGAGGCGACCTTGATGGTCGTCGCCACGATCACGATTCCGAACAGCACCTCGAGCGTGCTCACTGTGTCGTTCACCACGACGAGGAGCGGCGGACCCTGCACACTCCAGAATGCGGCCAGAACGGCGACCAGGGCCGCGCCGACGAACGTGCTGGTTGTGCGGATGGCGCAGAGCAGCCGGTGAACGCCCCGGTCGACGGGCGGGCCGATGATCTGCTTGCGGAGGACCTCGACGAGGATGACGAAGGCGACGTAGCCGACGCTCGCGGCGCTAACCGCAGCGAGCCCGGGGAGGCCGAACGCCCGGAACCAGGTGAAGAGGAGCGCCGCGAAGAGACCGCCGACGCTTTGCAGCCCAGCGCTGTACAGCGCGACCGGCGTGCGGCCCGCCTCGAGCAGTACGGCCACGACCACGCCGAGCGCGATCACCCCGATCGCGGTCTCCGTCGGAAGCTGCGAGGCCAGGGCGGGGAGCGCCAGAACGGGGAGGGCGACCATCGGGCTGCGGTGCGCGAGGCGACCGAGGCGCAACCAGGTGAGCTCGAGAACCCCGGCGCAGAGCACTCCGACGGCGGCGAGGGCCCAGTGCTCGGGCGGTGCGGAGACGAGGGAGACCGCCGCCCCGGCGATCATCAGGATGGCTACGGCAGCGAACGCGACGAGGCCGGAGCGCCTCACGATTGCTGCGACAGAAAACCCACCCATGATTCCAAACAGTAGCGCACCGGTCTCGCCGCCAGCGCCCCCCACTCCCGGTGTGGCAGGGGAGGTTGCCGTGGCCGACTGCGACTGCGACTGCGCCGACGGATCCGGTGCCGGCCGGATCCGTTCCGGCCCAGGCGCCGAACCGGTCAGGAGGCGATGAGGTCAGCGGCGACGAGCTCGGCGATCTGCACCGCGTTGAGGGCGGCACCCTTGCGGAGGTTGTCGCTGGTGATGAACAGGGCCAGGCCGCGCCCGTCGGGCACACCCTGGTCCTGGCGGACGCGGCCGACGAAACTCGGGTCCTGGCCCGCTGCTTCGAGGGGGGTCGGAACATCCGTCACGACCACGCCGGGCGCCGTGGCGAGGAGTTCGAGCGCGCGGGCCGCCGACAACGGGCTGCCGAACTCGGCGTTGATCGAGAGCGAGTGCCCGGTGAAGACGGGAACGCGCACGCAGGTTCCGGACACGAGCAGGTCGGGCAGGTCGAGGATCTTGCGGCTCTCGTTGCGCAGCTTCTTCTCTTCGTCGGTCTCGAACTCACCGTCGTCGACGATGGACCCGGCGAGGGGCACCACGTCGAAGGCGATCGGCCGGGCGTAGAGCAGCGGTTCGGGCATGGCCACGGCGGATCCGTCGTGAACGAGCTGGAGCAGGTTGTCGTTGAGTGCGGCGGCGCGCACCTGGCTGGCCAGTTCCCGGGCGCCGGCCAGCCCGCTGCCGGAGACGGCCTGGTAGGTGCTCACGATGAGCCGTTCGAGGCCGGCCTCGTCGTGCAGAACCTTGAGCACCGGCATGGCGGCCATGGTGGTGCAGTTGGGGTTGGCGATGATGCCCTTGACGGCCAGCTTGATGGCTTCGGGGTTGACCTCACTGACGACGAGGGGAACGTCGGGGTCCATCCGCCAGCCGGAGGAGTTGTCGATGACGGTGACACCAGCGGCGGCGAACCGTGGCGCCTGGGCGCGGGAGAGGGTGGCGCCGGCGGAGAAGATGGCCACGTCGAGACCGGTCGGGTCGGCGAGCGCCGCGTCTTCGACGACGATCTTCTCGCCCTTCCAGGGCAGCGTCGTGCCGGCGGATCGGGCGGAGGCGAAGAAACGGATGCCGGCGACCGGGAAGTCCCGCTCCTCGAGCAGACGGCGCACGACGGCGCCGACCTGGCCGGTGGCCCCGACGACGCCGATCTGGATTCCTGCGGTGCTGGTCATGGGTGGGTTCCTCTGCTGCTCGCGTACTGCTGTGCGGTGACGTTCGGGGCTAGCGGCCGGTGCCGCCGTGAACAATGGCGTCGTCGGCGGCGTCGAGCCCGAAGGCCGTGTGCACCACCCGGAGCGCCTCGTTGATGGTGTCGGCCCGGGTGACGACGGAGATGCGGATCTCGCTGGTCGAGATCATTTCGATGTTGATCCCAGCCTCGAAGAGCGCCTCGAACAGGCGGGCCGAGACACCGGTGTTGGTGCGCATCCCGGCGCCGACCAGGGCGAGCTTGCCGATCTGGTCGTCGTACTGCAGGCCGGCGAAGCCAACGTTGGTCTGTTCGTTGCTCAGCGCGGTGAGAACCTGCTGGCCCTCGGACTTGGGCAGGGTGAAGGAGATGTCGGTCAGTCCCGTGGATGCCGCGGAGACGTTCTGCACGATCATGTCGACGTTCGCGTTCGTCTTCGCGACGATCTTGAAGATCTGTGCCGCCTTGCCCGGGATGTCGGGAACACCGACGACCGTGACCTTGGCTTCGCTCAGGTCTGCGGCGACCCCGGCGATGATTGGCTCTTCCACTGGCTCTCCATTCGTGGCTGCGGGATGGGACTGTGCGGCCTCGGGGACCGACGAGATGGGAATGGGGGCGTTCGGGCTCGTCGTCTCCGAGTTGTAGACGATGGTGCCGACGTTGTTGTTGAACGAGGAGCGCACGTGCAGCGTCACACCGTGCCGGCGGGCATATTCCACCGCGCGAATGTAGAGGACCTTGGCGCCGGCGGCGGCCAGCTCGAGCATTTCCTCGCTGGTGATTCGGTCGAGCTTGTGTGCGCGCGGCACCACCCGGGGGTCTGCGGTGAAGATGCCGTCGACATCCGTGTAGATCTCGCAGATGTCGGCGCCGAGCGCCGCGGCCAGGGCGACGGCGGTGGTGTCCGAGCCGCCGCGGCCGAGGGTGGTGATGTCCTTGGTGTCGCGGTTGAAGCCCTGGAAGCCGGCGACGATCGCCACGGCCCCGTCGTCGAGGGCGTCACGGATGCGGCCGGGGGTGACGTCGACGATGCGCGCGGCGCCGTGGTGGGCGTCCGTGATCATGCCGGCCTGACTGCCGGTGAAGGAGCGGGCGTCGTAGCCCATGCTCTTGATCGCCATCGCCAGCAGCGCCATCGAGATGCGCTCCCCGGCGGTAAGGAGCATGTCCAGCTCGCGCGGGGCCGGGATCGGGGTGACCTGGTGGGCCAGGTCGAGCAGTTCGTCGGTGGAATCGCCCATCGCGGAGACCGCGACGACGACCTCGTTGCCCGCCTTGCGGGTGTCGACGATCCGCTTCGCGACGCGCTTGATGCTTTCGGCGTCGGCAACGGATGATCCGCCGAACTTCTGCACGATCAAGCTCACGTAAGTCTCCTGAACATCGGGTAGGCGGGCACAGCCCAAGCCTCCATCATAAATGCGTTTGTATTCGGGGACGGCAATGTGACGCCGCGCGCGGTCAGTGCGTGACGGTGCGACGCCCCTCGAAGGCTCGGCCAAGGGTGACCTCGTCGGCGTATTCGAGGTCGCCGCCGACCGGGAGGCCCGATGCGAGCCTGGTGACCTTGATCTCCAGGGTCGTGAGCAGCCGGGACAGGTAGGTGGCCGTGGCCTCGCCCTCGAGGTTGGGGTCGGTGGCGATGATGACTTCCTGCACGGTGTTGTCGGCGAGGCGCTGCATCAGCTGACGGATGCGCAGATCATCCGGACCGATGCCGTCGATGGGGCTGATCGCCCCCCCGAGCACGTGATAGAGCCCCTTGAACTCGCGGGTGCGTTCGATCGCCACGACGTCCTTGGCCTCTTCGACGACGCAGATCATGGCGGGGTTGCGGCGGGGGTCACGGCAGATCAGGCAGGTCTCCTGTTCGGAGACGTTGCCGCAAATGGAGCAGAAGCGCACCTTGTCGCGCACCTCGAGCAGCACATTCGCCAGCCGGGTCACATCGAACTGTTCGGTCTGCAGAATGTGGAATGCGATGCGCTGGGCCGACTTCGGGCCGATGCCGGGGAGCCGGCCGAGTTCGTCGATCAGTTCCTGAACGATGCCTTCGTACATGGACTAGTCGCCTCTGCTTCGGGATACCGGGATGTGTTCTTGTTCTTCGAGGAAGGTGGCGCCGAGGATCTCTCGCACGACGGATTCGCCGTAACGCTGCTTCTCGGCGAAGGCCGGGCCGCGCCGGGGCGCGGTGCCAACCGGGGCTGCGGTGGCTTGGGGCGCCGGGCGGGTGGCCGTGCCCGTGCCCGTGGCGGGAGCGGTGGCCACCGCGACGGGCGATGCGGGCCGGTTCGGCAGGAAGCGGTCGGGCGGGTATTCGTCGTCGGGCGGGACGTCGCCGTCGTCGTAGGGCGGCGGCTCGTCGTCGAACGGCGGCGCGGCCGGGTCGGTGTCGGTCGCGGCCGGTGCGCCCGAGGCCTGCGGTGGGCTCGGAGTCGAACCGGTGTTCGGTGCGGCCGGGACGGGTGCCGGAGCGGATGCCTCGACTGCGGGACGGACGGACGGTGCCGACGGCACTGCAGGCGGTGCAGTCGCAGACGCTGCTGCGGACGATGGTGCGGCGGACGGGCCCGAAGGCTGGTCGACCGGGGCGGACGCCGAACCGGGGATGACCGCGGTGGCCCAGGCGGTGACCGCCGGTCCGGCCTGCTCCGACGAGGAGCGGGCCGACGAAGAGATCAGCGGACGCGACGGCACCGTGGACGCGGGCGCGGCTGCGGCAGGTTCCGCGCGCTCGCCGAGCTCGCGCCCGGTGTCGGTTGGGCCGTCGTCGGATTCCGGCGGTGCGTCGTGGTCGGTGGGTGGCGCCGGCTCGGTGGCCGGAACGGTCGTGCCGCCAGCGGCTCGCCCTCCGCCGCGGCTGGCCTCGGCACCGACCGTCTCCGGAGCTGGCCGGTCGCCGGTGCGCGCGGACGCGGCCGGGCCCGCGGGCGCCGGCGGAGCGGGCGGACCGGCGTTGCCGCCGCGCCCATCGGGCCCGTCTGGGCCTCCCGGGCGGTCGACCCGCGCGGTGAGTCGGGGGGTGAAGCCCAGCACGTCGTTGATCGCACGCTTGAGGAAGTCGCCGACGCCCTGGCCGGGCGCGGCCGGCTGCTTGAGACCTTCGACGTCTTTCTGGCTCGGGAACGACAGCACGAGAAGGTCGCCGTCGCGCAGCTCGAGGGCCTTGGCCGTGTAGAGCACCAGCCAGGCGCTGGTCTTCGCGGCCTGGACGGCCTCGAGCACCTCGGGCCAGGCATCCTTCACCTGCTGGAAGGTGACCGGTCCGACCGGGCGCACGGTGACGGATGAGGCCACCTGCGCGGCGGGCACAGCGGAAGGCGCGGCGGGGGCTCCGGTCGCCGTGCCGGGGCTCGGCGCCTCAGCCTTCGTGGCGGGTGCGGCGACGGGGGCCGCCGGGGCACTCGCGGGCGGCGATGAAGCGGGCGCTGACGCTGCGGGCGCGGCGGCTCGAGCGGGTGGCGCCGTCGCCGGAGCGGCGGGCGCGACGGGAGTGGAAGCGGGCGCGACGGAGGCGGGGCGGGCATCCATTGCCGGTGTGGCTCGGCCCGATCCGAAGGCCGGTCCGGCAGCGGCCGCGGAGGCAACCCCGTCGCCGGCCCCATCGACGCCGATCCGGCGTTCGAGTCGTTCGACGCGGGCGAGCGCACCGCGCGTGGAGTCGTCGCTCGCGGGGATGAGCACGCGGGCGATCATGAGTTCGAGGTGGAGTCGGGGCGAGGTTGCGCCGGTCATCTCGGTCAGGGCGGCGTTGAGGATGTCGGCGGTGCGGGACAGTTCGGCCGGGCCGAACTTCGCGGCCTGCATGGCCATCCGGTCGAGCTCGTCCTGCGGCACGCCGCGGAGCACGGCCGCCGCACCCGCGGCCGAGGTCGCGGCGACGATGATCAGGTCGCGCATGCGCTCGAGGAGGTCTTCGACGAAGCGACGCGGATCCTGCCCGGTCTGGATGACCCGGTCGACCGCGTCGAAAGCGGCGGAGGAGTCGCGCGCGGCGATCGCGTCAATGGACTCGTCAAGGAGCGACGCGTTGGTGTAGCCGAGCAAGGCGACCGCACGCTCGTATTCGACGGTGTGCCCGTCGGATCCGGCCATTAACTGGTCGAGCAACGACAGGGTGTCACGGGGCGATCCGCCGCCGGCGCGCACGACGAGCGGCAGCACTCCGGGCGCCACCGTCATGGTCTCGCTCTCGCAGAGCGTCTGCACGTATTCGAGCATCGGCCCGGGGGGCACGAGCCGGAACGGGTAGTGGTGCGTGCGCGACCGGATGGTGCCGATCACCTTTTCGGGCTCGGTGGTCGCGAAGATGAACTTGACGTGTTCCGGCGGCTCTTCGACGATCTTGAGCAGGGCGTTGAAGCCCTGCGGCGTGACCATGTGCGCCTCGTCGAGGATGAAGATCTTGTAGCGGTCGCGGGCCGGGGCGAAGATGGCGCGCTCGCGGATGTCCCGGGCGTCGTCGACACCGTTGTGGCTGGCCGCGTCGATCTCGACCACGTCGAGGGAGCCGCCACCGTCGCGGGACAACTCCACACAGCTCGGGCAGACACCGCACGGCGTGTCGGTCGGGCCCTCGGCGCAGTTCAGGCAGCGGGCGAGAATGCGCGCCGACGTGGTCTTGCCGCAGCCGCGGGGACCGCTGAAGAGGTAGGCATGATTGACCCTGTTGGTGCGCAGGGCGGTCATGAGCGGATCGGTCACCTGTGACTGACCGATCATTTCGGCGAAAGTCTCTGGCCGGTAACGGCGATACAGGGCGGTAACCACGGAGTCAATCGTACTTGCTGCCGCTGACACGCTGACCTCCGCAGGTCGAGCCCGCCGAGACCCCCGCCCGGCCGTATTGGGCATAACTCCTGCTAAAAATTCCGCATCCGTTCAGGAGGCCCGGAAATCCGCGGGCGTCCCCGGTCGCCGACACCAATTTGCAGGAGTTATGCACAACCACCGGGCGGGAGCGGCCTGGTCGGGTCTCGACGAGCTCGACCACCGGGCGGGGTCACGGGACGACGAAACCCGCCTTCGACGGGGTCGGAGGCGGGTTTCGATAGTGTGTGCGGCTAGATCACTTTCAGGGTCTGGCGGGCGATCTCCAGTTCCTCGTTCGTCGGGATCACGAGCACGGTCACCTTGGAGGCATCGGTCGAGATCACGCGCGCCTCGCGGGCGAACGGGTCGTTCCGCGCGGGGTCAAGCTCGATGCCGAGGAACTCGAGCCCGGCGAGCGCGCCGGCCCGCACGATCCCGGAGTTCTCGCCGATCCCGGCCGTGAACACGATCACGTCGAGGCCGCCGAGCTGGGCGATGTAGTTGCCCACGTAGCCGCGGATGCGGTGGTAGTACACGTCGAGCGCAGCCTGAGCGACCGCGTCGCCCGCCACGGCGTTGTCTTCGACGTCGCGCATGTCACCGGTGCCGGTCATGCCGAGCATGCCGCTCTGCTTGTTCAGCAGGGTGTCGAGCTCTTCAATGCTCATCCCCGCCTTGCGGTGCAGGTGGAACAGCACGGCCGGGTCGATGTCGCCGGAGCGGGTGCCCATGACGAGCCCCTGCAGCGGTGTCAGCCCCATCGAGGTGTCGATCGAGCGTCCGCCGTCGACGGCGCACGCCGACGCTCCGTTGCCCAGGTGCAGCACGATCGTCTTGAGTTCGGCGAGCGGGCGCCCGACGAACTCCGCCGCGGCCTCGGACACGTACTTGTGCGAACTGCCGTGGGCACCGTAGCGACGGATGCTGTACTCGTCCGCGAGCGCCGTCGGAATCGCGTAGGTGTACGCGGGCGGTGTCATCGTCTGGTGGAACGAGGTGTCGAAGACGGCGACGTGCGGCACGTCCGGGAACTGGACGCGGGCCGCGTTGATGCCCTGCACGTGCGCCGGGTTGTGCAGCGGCGCCAGGTCGGACAGGTCGGAGATCTGTGCGAGCACCTCGTCGTCGATCACGGTCGGGCCCTGGAAGATGCTGCCACCCTGCACGACGCGGTGGCCGACGGCGACGAGGTTTGCCGCGTCAAGTTGCGGTCCGTTCACCGCGAATGCGGCGAGCATCACCTGGAAGCCGGCCGTGTGGTCGGGAATCGGCAGCGTCTGCTCAACCCGGGAGGAACCGACGGCAGCGTGTCGGGCGTGCCCGGTGGCCTCGCCGATCCGCTCGACGAGGCCGCTGGCGAGCTCGGTCTCCGTTTTCATGTCGATCAGCTGGTACTTGAACGACGACGAACCGGAGTTGATCACGAGCACGGCGCTCATACGGACACCGCCTCGTTCTGGGCGGCGGCCACGGCGGCGAGCGTCGCCGCCTGGATCGCGGTGATGGCTACGGTGTTGACGATGTCCTGCACAAGTGCTCCTCGAGAAAGGTCATTGATGGGTTTGCGAAGGCCCTGCAGGACGGGGCCGATCGCCAGGGCGCCAGCACTGCGCTGCACGGCCTTGTAGGTGTTGTTGCCAGTGTTCAGGTCGGGGAAGATGAACACCGTCGCGCGTCCGGCCACGGCGGAGCCGGGCATTTTCGCGGCTGCCACGTCGGCATCCGCTGCCGCGTCGTACTGAATCGGACCCTCGATGAGCAGGTCGGGGCGGCGTTCGCGCACGAGCGCCGTCGCAGCCCGAACCTTGTCGACGTCGGCTCCCTTGCCCGACTCTCCGGTCGAGTAGGAGAGCATGGCGATGCGCGGTTCGATGCCGAACTCCACCGCGGTCTCAGAGGCCGAGATCGCGATGTCGGCCAGCTGCTCCGCAGAGGGATCGGGATTGACCGCGCAGTCGCCGTAGACGAGCACCTTGTCGGCGAGCGCCATCAGGAACACGCTCGAGACCACCGAGGTGTCCGGCCGGGTCTTGATGATCTCAAAACTGGGCCGGATGGTGTGCGCCGTGGTGTGGGTGGCGCCGGAGACCATGCCGTCGGCGAGGCCGAGCTGCACCATCATCGTGCCGAAGTACGACACGTCGGTGACGACATCCATCGCCTGGTCGATCGTGACGCCCTTGTGCGAGCGCAGCTTCGCGTATTCCTCGGCGAACCGGGTGCGCAGCACGTCATCGAACGGGCTGACAACCTGCGCCTTGGCCAGGTCGAGGCCCAGGCCGATGGCCCGGGACCGCACCTCGAATTCCTCGCCGAGGATGGTGATGTCGGCCACGTCGCGGGCGAGCAGGGTGGCGGCGGCCCGCAGGATGCGGTCGTCGTCTCCCTCGGGCAGCACGATGCGCTTACGGTTGGTCCTGGCACGTTCGAGCAGGGTGTACTCGAACATGAGCGGTGTCACGACGTCGGCGCGGCTCACCCGGAGACGGTCGAGCAGCACGGATGCGTCGACGTGGCCTTCGAACAGGGCCAGCGCGGTGTCGTGCTTGCGCTGCGAGTCCGCCGCCATCCGGCCCGGGGTGTGCGTGATCCGCAGCGCCGCCTCGTAGGAACCGAGGGCGGTGGTGATGATCGGCAGCGACGGCGCCAGACCGTCGACGAGGCGTTCGATCTCCTCCGGCAGGGCGAACCCGCCGACGAGCACGATTCCCGCGATCGACGGGAAGGTCGCCGAAGAGTTCGCCATCAACACGGCGAGCAGCACCTGCGGCCGGTCGCTCGGGATGACGACGACCGCGCCGTCGAAGAGGCGCGGCAGCACGTTGACCATGGACATGGCCGCAACGACCACGCCGAGCGCTTCCCGGGAGAGGAGCGCCGGATCGCCGGTGACGAGGGTCCCGTTGGTGGCTTTGAGGATGCTCTTCATGCTCGGGGCCACGATGTACGGGTCCTCGGGGATCGCCCAGACCGGCACCGAGGCCAGCTGGCTGCCGGGTGCGTCGATCACGCCGCGCACCGCCCCGATGAGCTCCTCGAGCTTCTCCGGGTCGGCCCGGTTGATCACGACCCCGAGCAGCGAGACGTGTTCGTCGCGCAGCTCGGCCAGGGAGACATCGGTCAGCTGACGGATGTCCTCCGGCCGGCGGGGATCGCTCTGACCGAGCCGGTCGCTCTGGTTGAGCACCTCGCCCTGACCGGGGCCGACCCGACCGCCGAGCACGAGCAGCACGGGCACGCCGAGGTTGGCGGCGACGCGGAGGTTGAAGGCGAGCTCCGTGGGGCTGCCGACATCCGTGTAGTCACTGCCGACGACCACGACCGCGTCACACTTGGCTTCGACGGCCTTGTACCGGGCCACGATGCGGCCGAGGGCCGCGTCGGGGTCGAAGTGCACGTCGTCATAGCTGACGCCGACGCACTCCTCGTAGCTGAGCGGCGGCGTGCCCTTCGCCGAACCGGTGGCCAGGTGCGCGAGTAGCAGTTCGAGCACATAGTCGGGGTGGTTCACCGACCGGGCGACGGGGCGGAAGATGCCGACCCGTTCGACCGATCGGAGCAGGGTGTCGAGCACGCCGAGCGCGATCGTCGACTTTCCCGTGTTGCCCTCGGCTGAGGTGATGTAGACGCTGTCGGCCATTATTCGTTGTCTCCGCCGGTTTCGATGGCGTTGGTGACGCCGGCTCCGGCTCCCTGTGCGTCCCATACCCATTCGGTGACCTCGGGGATGTCTTCCCCGTGGTCGCGGGTGTAGGTGCGGGCGCGAAGTCGGGCGTCCTGCATCTCCTGGCGGAGCAGCCCGGCGCGGGCGCCGAGGCCGGGGACGCGGTCGATGACGTCCATGACCAGGTGGTACCGGTCGAGGTCGTTGAGCATGACCATGTCGAACGGGGTCGTGGTGGTGCCCTCTTCTTTGTAGCCGCGGGCGTGCAGGTTGGCGTGTCCGTGGCGCTTGTAGGTGAGGCGGTGGATCAGCCACGGGTACCCGTGGTAGGCGAACACGATCGGCTTGTCGGCCGTGAAGAAGGCGTCGAACTCGGCGTCGCTGAGCCCGTGCGGGTGGTCGTCCTCGGACTGCAGTCGCATCAGGTCCACGACGTTGACGACGCGTACCTTGAGCTCAGGCATGGCCTCCCGCAGGATCGCGGCCGCGGCCAGGATCTCGAGGGTCGGAACCTCACCGGCGGCCGCGAGCACGACATCCGGCTCGGTGCCGGTGATCTCGGTGCCGGCCCAGTCGAAGATGCCGAGGCCGCGCTCACAGTGCGCGACGGCCTGGTCCATGGTGAGCCAGTTCGGCGCGGGCTGCTTGCCGGCGACGACGACGTTCACGTAGTCGACGCTGCGCAGGCAGTGGTCGTAGATGGAGAGCAGCGTGTTGGCGTCGAAGGGCAGGTAGACGCGCACGACATCCGCGCTCTTGTTCACCACGTGGTCGATGAAGCCCGGGTCCTGGTGGGAGAAGCCGTTGTGGTCCTGGCGCCAGACATGCGAGGAGAGCAGGTAGTTGAGGCTGGAGATCGAGCGGCGCCACGGGATCTCGCGGGTCACCTTGAGCCACTTGGCGTGCTGGTTGAACATCGAGTCGACGATGTGGATGAACGCCTCGTAGCAGTTGAAGAGCCCGTGGCGGCCGGTGAGCAGGTAGCCCTCGAGCCAACCCTGGCACTGGTGCTCGCTGAGCATCTCCATGATCCGGCCGGCCCGGTCGAGATTGGTGTCTCCCGGGTGGTATTCACCGTTCCAGGTCTTCTCCGTGGCCGCGAACACGGCGGGGGCGAGCCGGTTGGATGCCGTCTCGTCCGGCCCGAAGATACGGAAGTTGTCGGGGTTGTCGCGGATGACGTCGGCCAGCCAGGTGCCGAGCACCTTGGTGGCCTCGTCGGTCGTCGCGCCGGGGGACGGCACGTCGACGGCGTAGTCACGGAAGTTCGGCAGCCGCAGGGCCTTGCGGAGCAGGCCGCCGTTGGCGACGGGGTTGGCGCTCATCCGCAGGTCGCCGACGGGGGCGAGCGCGGTGATCTTCGCGACCGGCGCGCCGGCCTCGTCGAAGAGCTCCTCCGGCTTGTAGGAGGCGAGCCAGCCCTCGAGCAGCTTGGTGTGTTCCAGCGTGTCGCGGGCGTTGCTCAGCGGCACCTGGTGCGAACGCCAGGAGTCGACGACCTTGACGCCATCGATCGTGGTCGGGCAGGTCCAGCCCTTGGGGGTGCGCAGGATGATCATCGGCCAGCGCGGGCGTGTCGTGTCGCCGGCCAGGGCGCGGGCCTTGATGTCGGCGATCTCGTTGAGCACCTCGTCGAGGGTCTCCGCCATCCGCTGGTGCACGAGGAGTGGGTCTTCCTCGTCGAAGCCGCCGGAGACGATGTAGGGATTGTGGCCGTAGCCGCGCATGAGGTCGAGGAGTTCCTCCTCGGGGATGCGGGCGAGGATGGTGGGGTTGGCGATCTTGTACCCGTTGAGGTGCAGGATCGGCAGCACGACGCCGTCGACGAGGGGGTCGACGAACTTGTTCGAGTGCCAGCTGGTCGCGAGCGGGCCCGTCTCGGCCTCACCGTCACCGACGACGGCGGCGACGAGCAGGTCAGGGTTGTCGAAGGCCGCACCGTAGGCGTGGCTGAGCGCGTAGCCGAGCTCTCCGCCCTCGTGGATGGAGCCGGGGGTCTCGGGCGAGGCGTGGCTGGGAATGCCACCCGGGAACGAGAACTGACGGAACAGGGCCTTCACGCCGCGTTCGGTCTGGTCGACGCCGGAATAGATCTCCGTGTACGTGCCGTCGAGATAGGCGTTGGCGACCATGCCGGGTCCGCCGTGGCCGGGACCGGTGACGTAAAGAGTGCTGATGGCGCGTTCCTGGATGGCCCGGTTCAGGTGGGCGTAAAGGAAGTTGAGCCCCGGGGTGGTTCCCCAGTGACCCAGCAGGCGCGGTTTAATGTGGTCACGATTAAGGGGTTCACGCAATAACGGGTTGTCCAGCAGATAAATCTGCCCGACCGCCAGGTAGTTTGCGGCCCGCCACCAGGCGTCGACGCTGGCGAGGGCTTCTGCACTCAGCGGTTGCGTCTGGCGATGGGGCCAGAGAAAGGATTTACCGGACGATTCAACCATGGGTGCCTCCAGGCACTATCGGGGCGTTATCTGCGCCCCTCCATCCTAGAAGAAATTGCGGAATCGTTATCATGGCTAACGGCATTTCGACTTTCGAGGCCCGGAAAACCGGGCATGTCGATCGTCGAAGAGCGCAAAAAGACTCCTCGCGCACCCACCAGAGCCCGGTTACCCTTGCTACGTTTCCGTCCTGGGGGAGTTGGCCGAGATGGCGCCACGCGAGGAGCCGACTGCCAGTTTAGGCGGAGAAACCCCGTTCCCAAAACCCGGCGACCGCCGGGCATTTGCCGCCGATCCCGGCCGAGTGTGACAGCAGCCCCCGGAAACAGGTAAGATTCTTTCTTGGCTGTTCCTCACGGATACGGCCGGCCAGGAGAATTCGCCTAGTGGCCTATGGCGCACGCTTGGAAAGCGTGTTGGGTGAGAGCCCTCGGGGGTTCGAATCCCCCATTCTCCGCCAGTAGGGATCGTCGAGCTTGTCGAGACGCGTCGTGTGATTTCGACAGGCTCAATCACCGTGGTCCGCCGTCGAGACCCCCGCGTGTGATTTCGACAAGCTCAATCACCGGCGTCCGGTCAGTCATCGAGGCGGCGGCGCGGCCTGGGCGCGGGCGGCGGCGGCACCTCTTTCGCCGCGACGATGTCCGCGAGCACGATGGAGACCAGCCCGCGTTTGGTCTCGACGACGCAGACGGCCCCGTCGCAGGAACGCAGGTAGCCCACGGCATCCGTCACCCCGCCCTCGATGCGCCCCCGCACCACGACCCGGGTTCCCGCCTCGGCCTGCATCACGAACCGGGCTGCTGCTTCACTCATTGGGCCGAGCCTACTCGCCGCGGCACGCCCCGAGCCGGTCAGATCAGTCGACTGAAAGCCTCGACCCGCCTCGACTCCCCCGCGATCAGGATGATGTCGGTCGCCACGATCACGGTCTCCAGGGTGGTGTAGCTCCACACGCCGTCCCGGTTGAAGGCGGTGACGGTGACGCCGTGGTCTGGCCGGATCCGCGTCTTACCGAGGGGCACGCCGATGATCTCCCGCGGCGGAGTCGTCTTCACGAGGGCGAAGTTCTCGCCGATCTCGATGTAGTCCTGCATCACCCCGCGCACCAGGTGGGCAACCCGTTTTCCCATGTCCTTCTCCGGGTAGATGACGTGCCCTACCCCCAGCTGCTGGAGGATCTCGCCGTGCGGGTCGTTCACCGCCTTGGCCCAGATGTTGGGGATGCCGAGCTTGAGCAGAAGCGACGCGGTGAGGATGTTCGCCTGGATGTCGCTGCCGATCGCCACGACGGCGCTGCTGAACTCGGTCACCGACAGCTGCCGGAGGGTCTGTTCCTTGGTGGAGTCGGCCCGCACGACATGGGTGAGCAGCCCGTTGTGCGCCTGCACGGTGTCTTCGTCACCATCGATTCCGAGCACCTCGGTGCCGCTCTCCATCAGTTCGAGGGCGAGGGAGCTGCCGAACCGGCCGAGGCCGATCACCACGACCGACTCGGATTCGGCGATGCGGGACGGGTCGTGAGACCCGAACAGGGAGAACTTAGCCAATGATCGGCCTCTCTTTCGGTAGCTCGTACGTGGTCGGGCGTTCGCGGAGGGCGAGCGCCGAGGCGAAGGTGATCGGGCCCAGCCGGCCGATGAACATGAGCAGCATCAGGATGATCTTGCCCGGCTCCGGCAGGCCGGCGGTGATCCCCGTGGACAGGCCGACGGTGCCGAAGGCCGAGATCACCTCGAACAGCAACCGGTCCATGCCGATGTCGGTCATCAGCATGAGCGCCGCCGTCGACGCGGTGACCACGGCGACGGCGAGCAGCACGATCGTGATCGCCTGGCGGTGCACGGCGCGGGAGAGCCGCTTTCCGAACACGTTCACGGCGGTGTCACCGCGCACCTCGGCGAGAAGGATGAAGAACAACACCCCGAAGGTGGTGATCTTGATTCCGCCGGCCGTTCCGGCGGGGCCGCCGCCGATCAGCATCAGGATGTCGGTGCCGAGCAGGCTGGCCGAGTCGAGCGCACCCATGTCGACGCTGTCGAAGCCGGCCGTGCGCGCCTGCACTGACTGGAAGAAGCCGACCAGGATCTTGCTCGGCCAGTCCAGCGGTCCGAGGGTGGCCGGGTTGGACCACTCCACCGCGGTGAGGTACACGGTGCCGCCGACGAGCAGGATGACGGTGCCCGCCAACACGAGCCGGGTGTTCATGTTCCATCGTCGCGGCGTGCGCAGGTGCCGGCGCAGTTGCACGATCACCGGGAAGCCCAGGCCGCCGAGGATGACCGCGGCGGCGATCGGCAAGCAGATGAAAGGATCGGTCGCGTAGGAGATGAGACTGTCGGGAAAGAGCGCGAAGCCGGCGTTGTTGAACGCGGAGACGGCGTGGAAGACGCCGAGCCAGAGCGCCCGGCCGAGCGGCTCGCCGTAGCCGAGCAGGAACCGGAGGGTGAGTAGCACCGCGATACTCGCCTCGATGATCAGCGTCATCCGCAGCACGCCGAGCACGAGCCCCTTGACGTCGTCGAGTCCCACGCTCTTCGCCTCTGCGGCCGCCGTGATCCGGGAGCGCAGCGACAGCTTGCGCATCACCGCGAGGCCGATCACCGAGGCGAAGGTCATGATGCCCAGGCCACCGATCTGGATCAGCAGCAGAATGACGACGTGTCCGAACGCCGACCACCTGGTCGCGGTATCGACGACGACCAGCCCGGTCACGCAGACCGCGGAGGTCGCGGTGAAAATCGCGTCGAAGAAGGAGGCCTCGCCGGGACCCGGCGTGGAGATTGGCAGCATCAGCAGGCCGGTGCCGATCAGGATCGTGACGAAGAAGGCGCCGGCGACGACCTGGGCCGGATGCAGTCGGAACCGTTGCCTCCGGCTGGGGCGTGGCGTCGCGGGGGGTTGCACCTGCTCACTATATGGTGATCGACGGGTCGCTCGGTGGCCTGAACCCGGGGCGCTCTCCCCGGGCCGGACCCCCCGATCGGTGGCTGGCACACGACGGCCGAATCCGCGATAATCTGACTACACCGGCAAGGGGGAACCACGGGTGATGTTCAGCAGAGGGGTGCGCACTCGAGCTCACGCCCTGCGACCCCATGGTCGGCTGCTCGCGCAGTCGGTCCTGTCCGTTCTCGCCTTGATCGCACCGTTGTCGGCGGTGCTGTACTGGCTGACCATCCCCACGAACACCTGGCAGCCGGTCGCTCTCGCGGACCTCGTCGTGGTCGTGCTCAGCCTGCTCGGCACGATCGCGTTCTACCGCACCGTGATCTGGGTGGACACCGAGGGCATCTCCGAACGCGGATTCCTCGGTCGCGTCACCGAATTCACCGCGGACCAGATCGGCAGCGTCGTGCTGCTGGACCTGTACCAGAGCGGGGCGCTGGACACGCATTCGCAGCTGTTCCTCACCGGGACCGACGGGCGACTGCTGATTCGAATGCGCGGCCAGTACTACTCCCGGGGTGCAATGGAGACCGTGGTCGACATGCTCGACGCGCCGGTCGTGCGTGTGCCGGAGCCGATGACACTGCAGGACCTCAACCGGGTGCGCCCTGAACTGCTCTACTGGTTCGAGCGCAGGCTGACCAACCACACGGGCTGAGTTCCCCCGGCGGCGATCACCGCCGGCGCCGAGTTCCGAAGATCCCACTGACGACGCCGGTGAGAATCGTCTTGGTGACGGATGACCCGAGCACCTGCTCGAGCACGCTCTTCTGCGGGCGAGAACTCGTGCGGCGTCGGGCCGAGCCCTGCGTCTGCTTCATCAGCCGGTCGTACTCGGCCTGCGCCTTCTTCTGCGCCTTCGCCTGTTGGGCGGCGATGGCATCCGTCTGCTTCTCCAGCTCGGCTGCCGCCGCCGCGCGGTCCAGGTCCGCCTGCTCGGCGAGCGCGAGGGTGTTCGCGGCCTCCAGCTTCTTCGCCAGCATTTCGCGCGCCGAGTCCCGGTCGATCGCCGCGCCGTAGACGGCGAGCAGCGGGGAGGCGGCCACGGTCGCGTCGATCTGCTCCGCCGGGGTCGGCGACATCGACCCCTGCGGCGCCCGGAGGCGGGTCCACGCGACGGGGCTCGGGGCGCCCTTCTCGTTCATCACCGTGACGATGGCCTCGCCGATGCCGAGGACGGTGAGCACCTCTTCGAGGTCGTAACCGGAGTTCGGGTAGGTCGAGACGGTCGCTCGGAGGGCCTTGGCGTCATCCGGGGTGAACGCCCGCAACTGGTGCTGCACCCGGGAGCCGAGCTGGGCGAGCACATCGCCCGGCACGTCCTTCGGCGTCTGGGTCACGAAGAAGATCCCGACCCCCTTGGACCGGATCAGCCGCACGGTCTGGGTGATCGAGGCGAGGAAGTCCTTCGACGCGTCCTTGAACAAGAGGTGCGCCTCGTCGAAGAAGAAGACGAGTTTGGGCTTGTCGAGGTCGCCGACCTCGGGCAGGTCGTTGAACAGGTCGGCGAGCAGCCACATCAGGAAGGTGGAGAACAGGGCGGGCTTGTCGGCGACGCCGGGCACCTCGAGCAGGCTGATCATGCCGCGACCGTCGGCCGCGGTGCGGAGGAACTCGGCGGTGTCGATCTCCGGCTCGCCGAAGAAGACATCGGCGCCCTGGTTGGCGAAGACGATGAGTTCGCGCAGGATGACGCCGACCGTGGCCGGGGACAACCCGCCCAGCTCGGTCAGTTCGCCCTTGCCGGCGTCGCTGATCAGAAAGTTGAGGACGGCCCGCAGATCGGTCAGGTCGAGCAGGGGCAGCCCGGCCTGGTCGGCGTAGTGGAAGACGAGGCCGAGGCTGGACTCCTGGGTGTCGTTGAGGCCGAGAACCTTGCTCAGGAGCAGGGGACCGAAACCGGCGACCGTGGCGCGCACGGGGATGCCGCGGCCGACGCCGCCGAGCGAGAAGTATTCGGTGGGGGATGCCGTGCCGGCCCAGTCCTGGCCGATGCCCGTCGTGCGGGCCAGGAGCTTGTCACTCGGGGCGCCCGTGGTGGCGATGCCGGAGAGGTCTCCCTTGATGTCGGCGGCGAACACCGACACCCCGTGCGCGGAGAGTTGCTCGGCCAGTACCTGCAGGGTTTTGGTCTTGCCGGTGCCGGTGGCGCCGGCGACCAGTCCGTGCCGGTTGGTCATCGCCAGAGGGATGCGCACGGGCACGTCCGCCCGGGCGTCGCCGTTGACCAGGGCCCCCATTTCGAGCGCGGGGCCGTCGAAGGCGTAGCCGGCGCGGATGGTCTCGACCTGCGCCTCGTCGAGGGGGCCGTCGGGCGCCTGGGCCGGCGCGGCCTCTTTCGCCGCGGGGGCCATCGGGGCGGGGGCCATCGGGGCGGGTGCCTCCGGGGCTGCGGCCACGGCCTCGGTCTCTGCCTCGGCTTCGGCCGCGTCCGCGGCGGCCTGGGCCGCGCCCTGGGCCGCTTCGGCCCGCGCGACGGCCGCCTCTGCATCGGCCTGGGCCGATCGTGCGGCGGCGATCGCGGCCTCCGCCCGGGCCTTCAGCTGGGATACCTGGTCGACGGGTTCGCTCGGGGTCATGGCCTGAATCCTAGCGCCGGAGTGGCCGGCACGGCAGGGAATCCGGACCCGACCGAACGCTTAGACCGGGCCTCGTGCACTGTCGGGCACCGTCGCATCCGTCGCCGGCGGCAGGAAGACGTAGCCGGAGTCGGCGTCCATTTCGGGGCGGAGGCCCCGTTCCGTCGCCTCGGCGAACAACATCCGGGAGTGCTCCCGAAGGCGGGCCGCGGCGGTCGGGTCGTCGGCCCGAAGGCGCTCGTAGTCGACGTCGAGCGGCAGCCGCAGCCGCGACTCTCCGACCGGGCGCGGGGTCCCGGCCAGGGCATCGCTCACCCGGGCGCAGTCGAGCAGCCACCGCACCTCGAAGCGGTCGCTCCGGTCGCTGCCGGTGATGGAGTCGTCGAGTCGCCCATAGAAGTCGGGCAGGAATCGCACGACCTCCGCGCCGAGCTTGACCAGGTTGAAGTGCGCGTTGCGGCGGATCAGCGGGTCGAAGGTCCAGCGCATCTCGGTGATCTGGTGTTCGAGGCAGACCGCCCGTTGGAAGAGCTTGAGGGCATAGCCGATGCCGCCACCGCGCCGCCACGGCACCACTGCGGTCATGTGCGAGTGCAGGTGGATGCCGTCGCTCCAGCCGAGGAAGCCCAGCGCCGCCCCGACGGCCTTGCCGCCCTCGTCGGCGATGAGCACGGTGTTCCCGGCGTAGTCGAGGGCGCGCAGCATCGACCGGTCCGGGCTGCGCCCCGCACCCCAGGTGCGCTCGAACAGGCCGATGACCGGGACCATGTCGCCCGACTCGGCCATCCGCACGGTCACGCCGGCCGCCTCGGCAGCGGCATCCGCCAGCCGGTAGGCCTCGGCGACAATCTCGGGCGCAACCCTCATGCAACGAGTAGACCACATCCGTCCGTCGCGCATAACTCCTGCAATTTCGATAATTTCCGCCGAAATCGGCCGAAAATGGGCCTTTCGGCAGAATTTGCAGGAGTTATGCGTAACCCCGACGGACTAGTGGCCTCGGCCCGAGACCACATCGGCGAGGCTGGCCACCGGGGAGGTGGTGCGCCGCCGTGTCAGCTCGGCGCGGTCGGCATACGAGTAGGCCCGGTAGAGCGCGTGCACGGCCAGCCAGCGTAACGGCTCGGGTTCCCAGTTGCGCACCCGGTGGTTCACCCAGGGCAGCCCGGTCAGCTCGGTGTCCCGGTCGAGGATCAGGTCGGTCAGGGTGCGCCCGGCGAGGTTCGTCGTGGCCACCCCGGTGCCCACGTAGCCGCCCGCCCAGGCCAGCCCGGTGACCGGGTCGAGCCCCACGGTCGCCGCCCAGTCCCGCGGCACACCGAGCACCCCCGACCAGGCGTGCTCGATCGCCACGCCTGCGGTCGCCGGGAAGAACCGGGTCAGGATGCCGCGCAGCGCCTCGACCGTGCTCGCCGGGGTGTGCCCGTCCGAGTCGGTCTGCGAGCCGAAACGATAGGGCACCCCGCGCCCTCCGATCGCGATCCGGTCGTCGGCCGTGCGCTGGGCGTACATGTACGCGTGCGCCATGTCCCCGAGGGTCTCGCGGCCGTCCCAGCCGATGCTCTCCCACACGGCGGGACTGAGCGGCGCTGTCGCGATCAGCGAGGAGTTCATCGGCAGCCAGGCACGGTGCAGGCCTTTCAGCCCGGCCGTGAAGCCCTCCGTGGCGCGCACCACGAATTCCGCGGTCACCGCCCCGTGCTCGGTCTCCGCCCGGCGCGGTGTGATCTCGCTCACCCGGGTGTTCTCGTAGATTTCCACGCCGAGCGCCTCGACCACCGCGGCGAGGCCGGCCACGAGCCGGGCCGGGTGAATCCGGGCGCAGTGCGGGTGCCACATCGCGCCGGTGGTGCCGGCCACGTCGATGCGGGCGCGCGACGCCGTCGGGGAGAGGATTTCGACATCCGTCATTTCCCAGCGCTGTTCCGCCCGCGCGGCCGCCTCGAGCCGCTGCTGCTGCGGCCCGTCGTAGGCCACGGTGAACTCCCCGCCCTTGACGATGTCGGCGTCGATGCCCTCGAGCGCGGCGACCCGGATCACCTCGTCGACGGTCTCATTCATGCTCGTCTGGAACCGGGCGGCCGCCTCGCGGCCGTGGCTGGCGACATACTGCTCCCGGCCGCCGGTGACCGAGTTGGTGAGCCAGCCGCCGTTGCGCCCGGAGGCGCCGTACCCGGCGAATCGCTGCTCGACGATGACGATCCGCAGCGCCGGCGCGGCCTTCTTCAGGTAGTAGGCCGTCCAGAGGCCGGTGTACCCGGCTCCGACGATGCACACGTCCGCGGTCATCGGCCCAGGCAGCGGAGGGCGTGGTTCGGCCCGGCCGATCTGGTTCCACCAGAACGAGACCTCCCCGTTGATCACGGGCGCGCGGCCAGCCGGTCTTCCATCCCCCACGCCTGCCCGTAGCCCCCCTCCACGATCGGAGCGCTCATCAAGTCGAGGAAGGGCTTGGCGTCCATGGCCTCCGGGCCGAGCACGCCGATGCCCGACCAGGTGCCGGCGGCGAGCAGCTCGAGCGCGATCACCGGGTTCAGGGCGGTCTGCCAGACGACGCACTGGGCGTCGTACTCGCGCATCGTCCACTCGTTGTCGCTCACGTGGTACAGGTAAACCTCGCGCGGCATTCCGTCGAGTCCGGTGCCGGTGACCCACACCCCGGCGCAGGTCTTGCCGGTCATCCGGGGGCCGATCGTGGCCGGGTCGGGGAGGCTGGCGGCGACGACATCCCGCGGGGCCACCAGCACGGGGCCGTCCGCACTGCGCACGCTGACCGGTTCGACGCTGTCCAGACCGAGCAGGTGCAGGGTTTTGAGTACACCGATGAACTCCTCGCCCAGGCCGTACTTGAAGGTGACCCGCTTCGCATCGAGCCAGCGCGGCATCAGCAGCACCTCCTCGTGCTCCACGTTGACACACTCGACGGGGCCGATGCCGCCGGGGAAGTCGAACATCTCCGGTTCGCTGAACGGTTCGGTAGTGAACCAGCCGCGTTCCTTCTCGAAGATCACCGGCGGGTTCAGGCATTCCTCGATCGTGGTCCAGATGCTGAAGGAGGGGGCGAAGATCTCCGCGCCGCTCTCGTCGCGCACGACCAGGTTCGCGCCGTCGCGCGTGCCGAGCTCGTCGATCTCGCTGAACAGATGGTCGGAGGCGTAGCGCGCGAATACGTCGGACAGCCCCGGCTCCACGCCAATGCCCACGAGGGCGAGGCGGCCGGCGGTCTCCCAGTCGCCGGCCTGGGCGAACTGGTCGTCGCCGAGCATGACGCCGGTCTCCTCGTACGGGTTGGTGGGGTGCGGCTCGGACAGGGTCATCGCCATGTCCAGGTAGTCGCAGCCGGCGGCGAGCGCCCCGGCGAAGATGGTCGGCACGAACTTGGGCTCGACCGCGTTCATCACGTGGGTGGCTCCGTGTGCCCGGGCGACGGCCGCGACCCGGTCGGGGTCGCCGGCGTCGATCTGCGCCGCCGTGAACCGGCTCGCGACCTCCGGTCCGTGCTTGGCCGCAATGGCGGCGACGGTGCGTTCCGCCCGGGCGACATCGTAGTCGCAGACGATGACGTGCTCGAAGAACGTGCGCCGGGCGATGATCTTCGCGAACGCGTCACCGACGCCGCCCGCCCCAACAAGGAGGATTCTCATGGCACGACGCTACCGTGCGTCATCCACCCCTGTCTGCCCCGCATTCCCTCGAATGCGGCGGAGAAGGGGGTGGGAAACGACGTTTTGGCGTGTTTCAGGCGTCGGTTTCGGTGTTTCTACCGGTTCGACGCCGTGACGGATGCTGCGCTGCGAGGTGTCGTTCACCGTCGAGTTTTGCGGCGACCGGCGCCCAGAGCAGCACGGCCACCCCCACGCCGAGAAGCAGCCCGCCGATGGTGTCGGTCAGCCAGTGCACGCCCAGGTAGGTTCGGCTGACCATCATCGCGGCGGTGTAGAGGGCGCCGGCCAGCCAGACCCAGACCCGGGGGAAGAGGATGGCCAGCACGACGGCCATGGTGGCAGCGTTGGCCACGTGACCGGAGGGGAAGGAGCCGAAGTCGCTGGTCACCAGCATGTCCTCCGGTCTGGCCCGACCGAACAGGTTCTTCAGCACCTGCACGAGGCCGCTGCTGACGATCGTCGCGGCCAGGAAATAGCCGGCCGCCCAGAACCGGCGAAGCAGCAGGAAGGTGGCCAGGACGAGCACGGGGATGATGATCACCCCGGCGACGCCCGCGCCGAGGAAGTTCATCGCGAGCGACAGGTACTCCCAGACCGGTGCCCGGTGCTCGATGATCTCGTCCATCCAGGCGGCGTCGATCCGCAGCGGCCGACCGTTGTCGCGGTAGACGATGAGGGCGCCGAGTCCGAACGACAGGGCGACCGCGGCCAGGGCGCTGATCAGCGGCCAGCGCCGGGCGATGCGTCGCGCCGCCGGGGCCGCGGCGGCTTCGGGAGATCTCTCGCTGGTCATCCGTCAATATTATGGTGCGACGCGGGCTCAGTGCTCGAGCGCGGGCACGGAGCGCGGGCGAACGACGGTCCAGAGCACGACGATCGAGACCAGTGCCGTGGTCCCCATCACCGCGCCCATCGGGATCGCGTTGCCGACGCCGAGCACGCCGACGATGGGCGAGATCAGCCCGGCGACGCCGAAGTTGCCCGCGCCGAGCAGCGACGCGGCGGTGCCCGCCTCGTGCCCGTGGGCGTTCAGAGCGATCACCTGCACACTCGGCATCGTGAACCCGCAGGCGGCGATGAAGAACCAGAGCGGAACCAGGGTGCCCCAGAGACCAGCCCCGGCCAGATCCAGCAGCACGATGGCCGCGGCCGTGATCACGAGCACCACCGTCGACACCGACATGATCCACTGCGGGCCGATGTTGAACCGGTGCATCAGGCGGGAGCTCAGTTGCACGCCGGAGACGATGCCGAGGGAGTTGACCGCGAAGAGCAGGCCGTACTGCTGGGGGCTGAACCCGTAGACCTCCTGGAAGAGGAACGACGATGCGGAGAGGTAGGAGAACAGCCCGGTGAAGGTCATTGCGCCGATGATCGCGACACCGACGAAGATGCGGTCGCCGAGCACGGCCCGATAGCGCTGGGCGAGGGTGTTGTGCCCGGCGCTGTGCCGTTCCGATGCGGGCAGTGTCTCGACTATCCAGAACGCGACGGCGAGGATGACCACGGTTCCGTAGGCGGCGAGCACCCAGAAGATCCCTCGCCAGTTCATCACGAGCAGCAGTTGGGAACCGATCACCGGGGCGAGCACGGGTGCGAGGCCGCTGATCAGGGCGAGGCGGGATAGCATCCGCACCAGCGGCTTGCCGCCGAACAGGTCGCGCACCATGGCCAGGGCCACGACGGCGCCTGCCGCCGCGCCGAAGCCCTGCAGCAGACGGAACACGCCCAGCCAGACGATGTCCTGGGAGAGGGCCGCGCCGACGCTGGCGAGAATGTGGAAGCCCGTGGCGAGCATGAGCGGCAGCCGACGGCCGACCTTGTCGCTCCAGGGGCCCACGATGAGCTGGCCGAACCCGAAGCCGATCATGGTGCCGGTCAGGGTGAGCTGGATGGCCGCGGCCGAGACGCCGAGCTCGTTCTGCAGGGTGGGGAAGGCCGGCAGGTACAGGTCGATGGTGAACGGGCCGAGCGCGGTGAGGGCGCCGAGTACGAGCACGTAGACGAGACGCTGGCGCCGGCTGAGAGCATCGCCTCGGTGCGGGCCGGTGGACCGAAGCTGGGCCTGGGTGATCACGGGGATGACGGCGGTAGTCAAGTGGTGGAATTCCTCGTTCTGGATTCGGACGGTAGCAGGGTGCGGGCCATGGGGAGGGAGGGTGCTGGCGCCGGCGGTGGGGCACGCGCGACGATACCGGCGACACCACTCCTGGGGACAAGCCCGCCGCGGGCGCGCCTATTCCCCTGGCACGGGACCTGCCCCGAAGATTGCGCGAAACGGCCCGATCGCGCAGCGTCCGGCGCTGGGCGGCGGGGTCAGGTGAGAGCGACGCCGTTCGGGTCGTCGAGCAGTTCCTCGAAGGCGAGCTCGGCCGCGCCGATCATCAGCAGGTTGGAGCCCAGTTCGGCCGC
>CAJDUC010000007.1_pt1 | contig 60066 bp, 56 predicted proteins | sample 7390041 | NCBI WGS metagenome assembly CAJDUC01 (sample SAMEA7055666, study PRJEB34461) | soil metagenome | biome: terrestrial ecosystem; feature: Peninsula; material: soil | place: Antarctica | collected 2016 | reverse complement strand
CGTCAGGCGCGGCGCGCTACTTGAGGCTCTTCTGCATCAGCACGGTGCCAAGCCACCGGTCGAACTTGAAGCCGACCTTGCCCATCCGGCCGATTTCCTCGAAGCCGAAGTCGCGGTGCAGCTTGATCGAGGCGTCTGCGCCCTGGTCGGCGATCACCGCGATGATCTCCTTGAGGCCGGCAGTCTTCGACCGGGTGATCAGCTCGCCGAGCAGCACCCGGCCCAGGCCCTTGCCGGAGGAGGCAGCGCCGAGATAGATCGAGTTCTCGACCGTGAACCGGTAGGCCCGTTTCTCCTTCCACGGGCTGACGAGGGCGTAGCCGAGGATCTGCCCGGCCGGCGAGACGGCGACGATGAACGGCATCCCGAGCTTGCCGAGGTAGTAGAACTTGCTCCGCCAGGCCGCGAGGGTCATCGGGTCCACGTCGAAGGTCACCGTGCTGTTGGCGACGTAATAGTTGTAGATCTCGCGGATATAGGGCAGATCCGTGATCTGCGCGTCCCGCATCGTGTAGTCGAACGGCGCCTCGGCCTCAGGCAGCGGCCTGAGATGCCTGGGCAGCTGACGACGCGGCTGGTATTCCTCTTCAAGCACGTGCAACTCCTCACCCGGAAGCTTCCAGATTACCCGAGCGACCAGTCCACCGGAGCCGCCCCGGCCGCGCTGAGCAGGTCATTCGCGCGGCTGAACGGCCGCGATCCGAAGAAGCCCCGCCGCGCCGAGAGCGGGCTGGGGTGCGCCGACTCGATCACGGGCGTATCACCCAGCAGGGGACGCACCGTCGCCGCATCCCGCCCCCACAGGATCGCGACCAGCGGACGTCCCCGCCCGACGAGGGCGCGGATGGCACGCTCGGTCACGGCCTCCCAGCCCCGGCGCCGGTGCGAACCGGTCACGCCGGCCTGCACCGTCAGCGCCCGGTTGAGCAGCAGCACCCCCTGGTCTGCCCACGCCGACAGGTCGCCATTCCGGACCGTCACTCCGACATCGTCGCGGAGCTCCGCGGCGATGTTCTGGAGGCTGCGCGGCAGCGGGCGCACGTCTCTCTCCACCGCGAAGGCCAGACCGATCGGATGCCCCGGGGTCGGATACGGGTCCTGGCCGAGGATGAGCACCGACACGGCGTCGAACGGGTCCCGAAAGGCTCGGAAGATCGAGTCGGCGGGCGGCAGCCAGGGCCGCCCCGCCGCCGTTTCCTCGCCCAGGAACCGGGTCAGGTCATCGATCTCGGCAGACACCGGTTCGAGCGCGCGCGCCCAGCCCGGGTCGATCGCCCCGGAGCGGGCGAGCGTTTCCAGGGTGGTCGGCGACACCCGCGGCCCGCTCAGGCGCCGAAGGTGCCGACGAGCACGCCACCGTCGGCCTGGCTGGCCCGCCAGACGCTGCCGGCCCCGACGACGCGCAGCGCACCGACGCCGACGATCAGGGCGGTGCTCTCGTCGATCGCCAGCCCACCGTCGATCAGGCCGGCCTCGGTGGCCGCGATCAGCCGGGACAGCGTGCCCCACTGGGCCGCATGCACCTCGACGGTCACGTCGAGGAGCCCGATGCCCGGTTCGATGGTGATCTCGTCGAGGCCTTCGGCGGCATCCTCCGTGGTCACCTCGACCCCGCCCATCCGCCAGCCGCCGATCAGGGCGCGTTCGGCTGCGATCATCGCCCCGGCGGAGAAGCCGAGATAGGGAATGCCGGCGGCCACCTGGCGGCGAATCTCTCCGGCGATCGGTGCGACCGCCGCGAGGTAGGCAGGGGTGAGCCCGCCGCCGATGACGATGCCGTCGACCTCGGAGACCGCGAGCAGCCCGGCGAGTTCGCCGTGAACGAGGGCGGTGATCTTCGGTTCGAGTTCCCCGGCGGCGCCGAGGGCGGCGACGAGGTTGGCCGCGTGTTCGGCGGCGTCGCCCTCACGCACCGCGATGACCGCGATCAGGGGCGCGGTGCGCCCCTCTGCCACCCCGCGGGCCGTGGCCTCGACCAGGAACGGCCCGTAGACGGCCGCGTCGTGTTCGGGCGTCCAGCCGCCGCCGACCAGGTGCACGCTCACGCGTTCACCGCCGCGGCGCCGGCCGGCGTGCTCATGAGGTCGACGGCCGGGATGCCCGCGGCGTCGACCGGCGCGGTCAGGGCGTCGGCGGCCGGCACGACGACCAGCGGCAGCGACGACCAGGGGAAGACGATCCACCGGTCGGTCTCCCGCCAGGTGTAGTCGGGCACGAGCACCGTCCTCGGTTTGGTGTACAGGGTGGCCGTGCGCACCTCGGCGGCGGAGTCGCGCAGCAGGGCGACGACGAGGGCGAGGGTGTGGCCGGAGTCGGAGACGTCGTCGACCAGGAGCACGCGCATTCCGGCGAGGGCCGGGGCGTCGAGCATCGGCCCCGACAACACGGGTTCCGGCAGCCGTTCATCGACCCCGGTGTAGAACTGCACGTTGATGCTGCCGCAGTTCTTCGTGCCCAGCGCGTAGGACATCGCCCCGGCGAGCAGCAGCCCGCCGCGGGCGATGGCGATCACGACATCCGTCTGGTAGCCGCTGGCCAGAACCTCCGCGGCCAGCGTGCGCGCCGCGGAGGCGAAGACATCCCAGTCGAGGACTTCTCGTTGAATCCCGGTCAGGTCCGTGCCTGCGTCATGCGCGTCGAATGCCATTTTTCAATGCTAGGTCACGGCAAGGTCACGAGCGGGTCACGGCAGGTGTCGCTCCTCGGGGCCGTCATAGAGCGACAACGGCCGGATCAGCGCGTTCGCGGCGGTCTGTTCAATGATGTGGGCCGTCCAGCCGGTGAGCCGGGCCGCGACGAAGAGCGGTGTGAAGGTGAGGGTGTCGAACCCCATCAGGTGGTAGGCCGGACCCGACGGGTAGTCCAGGTTAGGCAGGATGCCCGTGCGCGCCTTCATCGCGGCGGCGAGCGACTCGTAGAGATCGAGCAGGTCGGGCCGGTCGTAGTGTTCGATCAGGGTGAGCAAGGCCGTGTACATGGTCGGCACCCGGGAGTCGCCGTGCTTGTAGACCCGGTGCCCGAATCCCATCACCTTGTGCTTGGCATCGAGGGTCCGGTTCAGCCAGGTTTCGGCCCGCCCTCCGGCGCCGGCGCCCGCACCGATCTCATCGAAGATGTGCATGACGGCCTCGTTCGCGCCCCCGTGCAGCGGCCCCTTCAGCGCGCCGATGGCGCCGGTCACGGCGGAGTGGTAATCCGACATGGTCGAGGTGATCACTCGCGCAGTGAAGGTGGAGGCGTTGAAGGAATGCTCGGCGTACATGATCATCGACACGTCGAAGGCCTCGACCACGACCAGCTCCGGCACCTCTCCGAAGGTCATGAACAGGAAGTTCGCCGAATAGCCCAGGTCGTCGCGCGGTTCGACCAGCGGCAGGCCGTGGCGACGGCGCTGGTCGTAGGCGACGATCGACGGCATCTGCGCCCACAGGCGCAGGCCCTTCGCCCGATTGGCCTCCGCCGACGGGTCGTCGACCTGGGGGTCGTTGGCGCCGATCAGGCTCACCGCGGTGCGCACGACGTCCATCGGGTGGGCGGACATCGGCAGCTCGTCGATGACCCGGCGCACGGCCGGTGCAAGGTGCCGCAGCGATCGCTCCTGCTCCTCGAAGGCGGCCAGTTCGGTGTCGGTCGGCAGTTCCCCGTTCCAGAGCAGGTAGGCGACCTCCTCGAAGCTGCGCTGCGCTGCCAGTTCCTGCACGGGGTAGCCGCGGTAGAGCAGCGAGTTCGAGTCCGGGTTGACCTTGGAGACGGCCGTGCGGTCGACGACGACGCCCGCGAGGCCCTTGAAAACCGTCGGTTCGTTCTGAGTCATGACGCTCCTTTGCGTTTCTACGAGGGGAGGTGAGGGTTGAGGGTGAAGTTGAACACCCCGGAGTCGAAGTGGCTGTAGGCCGGGTAGTCGAGCAGGTCGTACAGTTGCGCTCGGTGCTGCATGTCAGGCAGGAGCGAGGTCAGCGATCCTTCCGTTTCGATGGTATCGAGGCCACGCTCGGCCGCGCCCATCGCCAGTCGGAGGAGTGAGACCGGGAAGATGACGATGTTCATCCCCACGTCGGCGAGCTGCCGAACGGTGAAGAGTTCGCCCTTGCCGAATTCGGTCATGTTCGCCAGGATCGGTACGTCGACGGCGGCCCGGATCGCGGCGAACTCGGCCAGGGAGGCCATCGCCTCGGGGAAGATCGCGTCGGCGCCGGCGTCGACGAGCCGCTTCGCCCGGTCGACCGCGGCGGCCAGTCCGTCGACGGCCCGGATGTCGGTGCGCGCCATCACGAGGAAGTTCGGGTCCCTGCGGGCGTCCACCGCCGCCCGGATGCGCTTGGCGGCCGTGTCGACGTCGACGACCTGCTTGCCGTCGAGGTGCCCGCACCGTTTCGGGTTGACCTGGTCCTCGATGTGCATCCCGGCCAGGCCGGCGTCCTCGAGGGTCTGGACGGTGCGGGCCACGTTCATCGGCTCGCCGAAACCGGTGTCGGCGTCGACGATGGCCGGGAGGTCGGTCATCCGGGCGATCTGCTGGCTGCGTCCGGCGACCTCGGTGAGGGTGGTCAGTCCGATGTCCGGCAGGCCGAGGTCGGCCGAGAGCACCGCCCCGGAGATGTACACGCCCTCGAAGCCCTTGGCCTCGATCAGCCGGGCGGAGAGCGGGTTGAACGCGCCGGGGAAGCGGAGCAGCTCCCCGCCGGCGAGCGCCGCCCGGAGGTCGGCTCGCTTCTGGTCGGGGGTTCGAGTCGAGTACAGCATCAGAAGATTCCGTTCGGGGTGGGGACCGAGGCGAGCAGCCCGTTGGCGGCCACGATGGTGAGTTCGCCGAGTTCCTCGGCGGCGAGGCTGGGGAGCCGCTCGGCTGCGCTGAGGAAGCGCACGATCTCGCCCTCCTCGAGCACATCGGCCGCGAGCACGCGGAACTTATTGATGTACTCGGCGCGGCCGAACGGGCGGGCGCCGAGCGGGTGCGCGTCGGCGACGGCGAGCTCGTCGACGATGCGACTGCCGTCCGTGAGGCGGATCTCCACCCGGCCGCCGAAGGCCTTCTCGGCGGGGTCGAGCGAGTGGTAGCGCCGGGTCCACTCGGGGTCTTCGGTGGTGGTCACCCGGTTCCACAGTGCGACCGTGTCGGCGCGACCGGCGCGCTCCGGCCGGTAGGAGTCCACGTGGTGCCAGCTGCCGTCCTGCAGGGCCACCGTGAAGATGTATGGGATCGAGTGGTCCAGGGTTTCCCGGCTGGCGGTCGGGTCGTACTTCTGCGGGTCGTTCGCCCCTGAGCCGATCACATTGTGGGTGTGGTGGCTGGTGTGGATGACGATGGACTCCACGATGTCCCTGCCGTCCGGTCCCTGAGCCTGTCGAAGGGCGGGGTGCTCGCGGTGCAGTTTGCGGGCGAGGTCGATCAGAGCCTGGGCCTGGTATTCGGCCGAGTGCTCCTTGGTGTAGCTGTCGAGGATCGCCCGTTTTGCCTCCCCGGCCTCCGGCAGGGAAACCTCGTAGGCGGCATCGGGTCCGTCGAGCAGCCAGGCGATGACGCCGTCCTCGCCCTCGTAGATCGGCGTCGGGCTGGTCTCGCCGCGCATTGCCCGGTCGACGGCCTCGACCGCCATTTTCCCGGCGAAGGCCGGCGCGTGGGCCTTCCAGCTGGAGATCTCGCCCTTGCGGGACTGTCTGGTCGCGGTCGTCGTGTGCAGCGCCTGACCGACGGCCTGGAAGATGGTGGCCGGGTCGAGCCCGAGCAGGGTGCCGATCCCGGCGGCGGCCGACGGGCCGAGGTGGGCGACGTGGTCGATTTTGTGCGCGTGCAGGCTGATCGCCTTGACCAGGTCGATCTGCACCTCGTAGCCGGTGGCGATGCCGCGCACGAGGTCGAGACCGGTCAGGCCGCGGGACATGGCCAGGTGCTGGGCCACGGCGACGACCGGTGGAATGTTGTCGCCGGGGTGGGAGTACTCGGCCGCGAGGAAGGTGTCGTGGTAGTCCAGTTCGCGCACGGCCACGCCGTTCGCCCAGGCCGCCCACTCCGGGGAGACGCGCCGGGAGCGCTGTTCGCCGAACACTGTGGAGCCGACCCCGTTGAAGGAGCGGGGGTGGGCGAGCGCCTGGGAACGCGCGGCCACGACGGGCCGCCGGATCAGCGATGCCGCCGCGACGGCGGCGTTGTCGATGACCCGGTTGATGATCATCTCGGTCACCTCTTCGGTGACCTGCACCGGGTCGGCGGCGCATTCGGCGATCTGCCAGGCGAGCTGTTCGGTGCGGGCCAGGTTCTCATCGCTGCGGTGAACACGAACGTGATGTTGCTGCACGGTGATTCCTTTCGGTTAGGCGACCGGGCCGGTCGGCTGCCCCTGGATCGCCGCGAGGACGTTCGTGAGGCTCTGCTGAAGGTGGACGTGGGTGGCGTGGGCCGCCAGCGAGCTGTCGCCGGCAACGATCGCGTCGATGATGAGCAGGTGCTCGGCCGCCGCGGTGCGCAGCCTGGCGGGGTTGTCCCTGGCCAATCGGCGGATCCGGGCCAGGTGGGTGCGCACGGTGGCCAGCGCGCCGACGAGGAACGGGTTGGCGACGGCGAGGGCGACGGCGTCGTCGAATTCGTCGATCAGGTCGTAGTAGCGGTGCAGGCCGGCCTCGCCCTGGGCCAGCAGGTCGGGCGCGGCGAGGAACTGGTCTCGGAGGGCCAGGAAGACGGCCGGATCGCGGCGCTCCGCGGCGATCCGGGCGGCGTGTTCCTCGAGCGCCCGGCGCACCTCGTAGAGCTCGCGGATGCTGTCCATGTTCATCTCGGTGACCATGAACCCCCGGCCCGGCCGGCCGGCGACGAGCCCGTCCGCGATCAACCGGGCGATCGCGGCCCGCAGGGGCGTACGGGAGACGCCGATCCGGGCGGACTGCTCGATCTCGAGCAGCCCTGTCCCCGGCGGCAGTACCCCGTCGAGGATCTCGCCGCGCAACTGGCGGTAGGCGCGTTCGCCGGCCCGCAGCGGTGCGGCGGGTCCCGCCGTCGGGGTTTCTGTATACACAAGTCCCATGTTATTCCCTTCGAGGGGGTTTCGTGCAAGACTGCGAGCAATCTATGTATACATAGAGGCTTCAATGGGGAGGTTCAACATGACCAGCGACTCAACCGCCGCGTATCACCAGACCTGGCAACGGAGCATCGACGAGGAAACCCGCGCCGGTTTCTGGCTCGAGGCTGCCCGGGCCGTCGACTGGATCACGCCGCCGCGGGTCGCCCTCGAGGAACGCTCCCCCGGCGCGTGGACCTGGTTCCCCGACGGCGAGCTGAACACGAGCTACAACGCCCTGGACCGTCACGTCCTCGCCGGGCGCGGCGACCAGACCGCCGTGATCTACGATTCCGCGATGTCGGGTACACGAACCAGGATCAGCTACCAGGCGCTGCTCGGCCGGGTGTCGCGCTTCGCGGGAGTGCTCCGGGCCAACGGGGTCGGCAAGGGCGACCGGGTGATCGTCTACCTGCCGATGATCCCCGAGGCCATCGTCGCGATGCTCGCCTGCGCCCGGATCGGCGCCATCCACTCGGTCGTGTTCGGCGGCTTCGCGGCCAGCGAACTCGCCGTGCGCATCGACGACGCCCGGCCGATCGTGATCGTGACGGCATCCGGCGGTCTGGAGCCCGGCCGGGCGGTGGAGTACCTGCCACTGGTGGCGCGGGCCCTGACCCAGAGCGCGGGCTCGGTGCGCACCGTGATCGTGCAGGCGAGGGAGCTGATCCCGGGCAGCGCCGCCGACTACGCCGGGGCGGCCGACGGCGTCGCCTGGCTGGACTGGGCGGAGGAGGAACGGAGCGCGGAGCCGGTCGAGCCGGTGGCCCTCCGCTCCGAGGACCCGCTCTACATCCTCTACACCTCCGGCACGACGGGAAATCCGAAGGGCATCGTTCGGGACAACGGCGGCCACTCCGTCGCGCTGGCCTGGTCGATGCGCAACATCTACGCGGCCGGCACGGGCGACGTGTTCTGGGCCGCATCCGACGTCGGCTGGGTGGTCGGCCACTCCTACATCGTCTACGCCCCGCTCCTGGTCGGGGCGACCACCGTCATCTACGAGGGCAAGCCGATCGGCACCCCGGACGCGGGCGCGTTCTGGCGCGTCGTCGAGGACTACAGGGTGAAGGTGCTCTTCACCGCGCCGACCGCCATCCGAGCCATCCGCCGGGTCGACCCGGAGCTGCAGGAACTCGAACGGTACGACGTGTCCAGCCTGCACGGGCTGTTCCTGGCCGGAGAACGCCTCGACCCCGAGACGTACCACTGGGCCAACGACGGCCTGCACTGTCCGGTCGTCGACCACTGGTGGCAGACCGAGACCGGTTGGGCGATCTGCGCCAACCCCCGCGGCATCGCCGACCTCGAGACGAAGCCGGGGTCGGCCACCTTCCCCGTGCCCGGTTACGACGTCGTCATCCTTGATTCGAAGGGTCGAGCGGTCACCCGGGTCGGCAAGGACGGCAACATCGCCATCCGGTTGCCGCTGCCGCCCGGCAACCTGCTGGGCATCTGGGGCAGCGCCGAGCGCTTCGCCAGCGCGTACCTGTCCGCGTTCCCCGGCTTCTACGCCACCGGGGACTCCGGCCACTTCGACGACGACGGCTACCTCTACGTGATGGGTCGCACCGATGATGTGATCAACGTGGCGGGCCACCGCCTGTCCACCGGTTCGCTCGAGGAGGTGCTCACGCTGCACCCGGCCGTCGCCGAATGCGCCGTGCTGGGCGTGCACGATGCGCTCAAGGGGCAACGCGCGGCCGGTTTCGTCACGCTCAAGGCGGGTGCGTCGATCGACCACGACACGCTCGCGACCGAGCTCGTCGGCCTGGTGCGCGAGCACGTCGGCCCGGTCGCCGCCTTCCGCGACGTGACCATCCTCGACCGGTTGCCGAAGACCCGCTCCGGCAAGATCCTGCGCAAGACCATCCGACAGATCGTCGACGGCGAGCCCTACACGGTTCCCCCAACGATCGAGGACCCGGCCACCCTCGACGCGCTGAAGCTGGCCGTGCACGGCGCCGCCACGCCTGACACGGGCGGCGCCTGACCGGCGAGTCAGTCCTTCGGCAGCAGCGGCCCCCGCGCGACCCGCGTCGGGGCCGCCTGGGCGACCGGCTTGATCGTGATCAGATCCAGGTTCACATGGGCCGGGAGTTCGACGCTCAGCACGATCGTCTCCGCGATGTCCTCCGCCACGAGCGGATTCGGCACCCCGGCATACGCGGCCGCCGCCTTCTCCTCGTCGCCGCCGAATCGAACGAGACCGAATTCGTCGGTCTTGACCATGCCGGGAGCGATCTCGATCACCCGGATCGGCTCGCCGTTGAGCTCGAGGCGCAGCACCTCCATCAGGGCGTGCGCGGCGAACTTCGCCGCGTTGTAGCCGCCTCCCCCGAGGTAGGCGACATGCCCGGCGATCGAGGTGACCGTGACGATGTCCGCCGAACCGCCGTCCGCACGGATCGCCGCCCGGAGCAGGGGCAGCACGGCGCTGGTGACCCGCTTGACCGCCAGCACGTTGATCTCGAACATCCAGGCCCAGTCCTCGATCGACGAGTCCTCGACGCTGTCGAGCCCGAGCGCCCCACCCGCGTTGTTGACCAGCGCATGCACCGGCCCCGACTCCGCCAGGTAGTCCCGGAGAGCATCAACGTCCGCCTGGCGCGTCAGGTCCGCAGTGAACACGGCGGCGCCGGTCTCCTCGGCGAGCGCCGCCAGCCGGTCTGCCCTGCGGGCGACACCCACGACGTCCCAGCCCCGCTGACGGAACAGGCGCACGGTGGCGGCCCCGATTCCCGAGCTGGCACCGGTCACAACAACTCTTCTTGTACCCATTCCCCCATTCTGCTGGGACAATGGCTCTAATGAGTGCACGAGTCGCCGGCAGGCCCCATGTGAAGAAGCGGCGGGTTCCCCTATGGGACAACGCCCGCTGGATCGCCATCACCCTCGTCGTGATGGGGCACGCGATCCTCAAACTCATCCACGGGTCGGATGTCGCCTACGAGGCCTACCTGTTCATCTACGCCTTCCACGTGCCGCTCTTCGTCGCCGTGAGCGGCTACTTCGCCCGTTCCGGCCCGCCCGGCACGAGGCAGCTGCACCGGCTGATCACCGACGTGGTCTTCCCCTATGTCGCATTTGAGACGATCTGGACCGTGCTGCACTGGCTCCTCGGCGGCGAGTTCAACCTGGACTATTCCAGCGCGTCGTGGACGCTGTGGTTCCTGATCGCCCTGCTGGTCTGGCGTCTCATGCTGCCGTTCATGGTGCTGCTGCGCTATCCGCTTCTGATCAGCATCATGATCTCGATCGGCGCGGGCTACATCGATTCGATCGACGGCACCTTCTCCCTCGCTCGCACGCTGGGACTTCTTCCCTTCTTCGTCTTCGGCTGGAAACTCCGCCAGTGGAAGCTCACCAACCGCTGGCTCGAGCTCGGCGTCGGTGAGGTGTGGCGCTGGCGGATCGGCGCGCTCACGCTGTTCTCGGCGGTGCTCGGCGTGATCGTGCTGAACATCGACCTGCTCCGAACCCAACAGATCCGCCAGTTCCTGCTCTACAGCGCGGCCTACCCGACCTTCGGCTATGACCAGCTGTGGGCCGGTGGCATCCGCCTCGGACTGATGCTCTTGGCCTTCGCCCTGATCTTCGCGTTCCTCGTGCTCGTGCCCCGTCGCACCACCTGGTTCACGGCGTTCGGTTCGGCCACGATGTACATCTACATGCTGCACAGTTTCGTGCTCTTCCCGCTCCGCGAATCCGGCGTGCTCGGCGGACCGCAGCCGGTGTGGGTGCTCCCTGCACTGCTGTTGCTCAGCGTGGGGATCAGCGTGGTTCTCTCTCTGCCGTTCGTCAAACGCGTGTTCCGGCCGATCATCGAGCCTCGGGCGCGCTGGCTGTTCCGCAAACACGAGTCCACCCACACGGGCACCATCGTGCTCCCACCGATGGACCCGCCTGCCGAGAAGGGCTGACCGGGCGCCGGCGCGTGTGACGCCGTGTTTCACGGGCCGTTGCCACCCCTCAGGGCCGATGCCTAAACTCGCACCCAGAGCGATGGACGGTCCACGCTCGTCGAGGACTATCAGGGAGACCACCTCATGAGCGACAACGCACAAGCCTGGAAGTTCGAAACCAAGCAGGTCCACTCCGGTGCCCAGCCTGACCCCACCACGAACGCCCGCAACACGCCGATCTACCAGACCACGTCCTACGTGTTCAACAACGCCCAGCACGCCCAGAACTTGTTCGCCCTGGCCGAATTCGGCAACATCTACACCCGCATCATGAACCCGACCCAGGCTGTCGTCGAGGAGCGCGTCGCCGCCCTCGAGGGCGGGACCGCCGCTTTGCTGCTCGCGTCCGGCCAGGCCGCGTCGACTTTCGCCGTGCTGAACATCGCCGAGGCCGGCGACCACATCGTGTCCTCCAGCTCCATCTACGGCGGAACCTACAACCTCTTCAAGTACACGCTGGCCAAGCTCGGCATCGAGACGACCTTCGTGGAGAACCAGGACGACGCGGCCGAGTGGGCCCGCGCCGTGCGCCCGAACACCAAGCTCTTCTTCGCGGAGACCATCGGCAACCCGAAGATCAACGTGCTGGACATCTCCCTCGTCGCCGGCGTCGCCCATGAGGCCGGCATTCCACTGATCGTCGACAACACCATCGCGACCCCCTACCTGATCCGCCCGTTCGAGCACGGCGCCGACATCGTCATCCACTCGGCGACCAAGTTCCTCGGCGGCCACGGTGCGGTCATCGGCGGCGTCATCGTCGACGGCGGCGGCTTCGAATGGTCGAAGAACGTCGCCAGGTTCCCGGGTCTGACCGAGCCGGACCCGTCCTACCACGGGGTCAGCTACACCGGCGCCGTCGGCGACCCGATCGCCTACATCATCAAGGCGCGCGTCCAGTTGCTTCGCGACCTCGGCTCCGCGATCGCTCCGGCGAGCGCGTGGCAGCTCATCCAGGGCATCGAAACCCTGAGTCTGCGCATCGAGCGTCACGTGCAGAACGCCCAGGACATCGCCGAGTGGCTTGAGAACCACCCGGACATCGCCTCGGTCAACTACGCCGGCCTGCCGACGAGCCCGTGGTACGCCGCCGCCAACAAGTACGCCCCCCAGGGGGTCGGCGCCGTGCTCTCCTTCGAGCTCAAGGGCGGCGTGGATGCCGGCCGCGCCCTGGTCGACAACCTGGAGTTGTTCAGCCACCTGGCCAACATCGGCGATGTGCGCTCGCTCGTGATCCACCCGGCGTCGACCACCCACGCGCAGCTCACGCCCGAACAGCAGCTCACCGCGGGCGTCACCCCCGGTCTGGTCCGCCTCTCCGTCGGCATCGAGAACATCGCCGACCTGAAGGCCGACCTCGAGCTCGGCCTGGCCGCGGCTCGCGCGGTCGTGGAGGCCTCCCGCGCGAACGCCTAGCACCATCGTCCCGACGGAGACCCGCGCCAAAGCGCAGGTCTCCGTTGGCGTCGTTAATCGCCGGGGTTCGTGCCCCGGCGTAACAATGACACCGGGCAGGCAATCACCCGCCAGAATGAGGGCGTATGGAATGGCAATTTTCGGCAGACACGGTCCCGTCCAGCTTCGTCACTGAAGCTCAGGCGCGCTCGCTCCTCGGCAAGCCCCCCGCAACCGGGGCGTGGCGCGACGGCGACCCCATCGGCGCCCGCCGTTTCCTCGACATCGGCCCGCTCCATTTCGAGGCCGGCGGCAGCCTGGGTGCCGCGCGCCTCGCCTACGAGACCTGGGGCGAGCTCTCCCCCGCAGGGGACAACGCCGTGCTCGTTCTGCACGCACTCACCGGCGACAGCCACCTCGTCGGCCCCGCCGGCGACGGCCACGTCACGGCCGGCTGGTGGGGCGGAATCGTCGGCCCCGGACTCGCCATCGACACCGACCGGTGGTTCGTGGTGGCACCGAACATGCTCGGCGGTTGCCAGGGCAGCACCGGTCCGGCCTCGCTGGCGCCCGATGGCAGCGAATGGGGCACCCGCTTCCCCTACCTCACCATCCGCGACCAGGTCGCGGCCCAGGTCGCGTTCAGCGACCGCCTCGGCATCAATCGCTGGGCCGCCGTCATCGGCGGGTCCATGGGCGGCATGCACGCCCTCGAATGGGCGATCGAGGAGCCGGAGCGGGTGCAACGTCTCGCCATCCTCGCCGCACCGCCGGTGACGACGGCCGACCAGATCGCCCTGAACTCGGTGCAGATCGAGGCCATCCGCTCCGACTCGCTCTTTCGCGCCGGGGACTACTACGACGCGGACGACGGCGACGGGCCGACCCGCGGTCTGGCCCTCGCCCGCCGGATGGCCCTGCTCAACTACCGCAGCCCGGCCGAACTGAATCTCCGGTTCGAGCGCGGCTGGCAGAGCGGGATCAGCCCGCTCGGTGCCGGCGGTCGGTTCGCCGTCGAGTCCTACCTCGACTTCCACGGCAACAAGTTCACCCGCCGATTCGACGCGAACAGCTACATCACCCTCGTGCAGGCCATGGACTCGCACGACGTCGGCCGCGGTCGCGGCGGCGTCGCCGCGGCCCTCTCCCGGGTGAACGCCCGCTCCGTCGTGGTCGGCATCGACAGCGACCGTCTCTTTCCGGTCGATGGACAGCGCCAGATCGCCCTGCACCTGCGCGACAACCTCGATGGCACCCACCCGGTCGTGCTCGAGTCCAGGTACGGCCACGACGGCTTCCTGATCGAGACCGAGGAAATCGGAGCCCAGCTGACCCGGCTCCTCGCCTGACGGCCGGGGGTTTACAGCCTCCGCATTCGGGAAAGCCTGAAAATTAGGTGATTCACCCGAGAGAATGTCCCGATGAAGCCCGCGTATGTGGTCATCCTGGTGGTCGGAACCGTGTCTTCCCTGGTCCGCCTCGGGCTGCTCGTCGGCATCCTGATGGCCGCGAGCATGGCCGCGCTGTCGGGGCTCGTGCTGCTGGGCATTCTCCGAGTTCAATCCGGCAGCGCCACCGGCCACGTCCCCCGAAAAGGGCACCGGGCCGGATATGGTGCTCATAGGTAGTACGAGGGATAATCCAGGCGACATGCAACGAATTCACAAAGAGCGCGACCGCCTCCTCCGGCGAGCCGCACGGCTGGCCGGGCTCGCCGGGTCGATCGCGGTCGTCATCGTCATGCTGGTTCCCGGCGGACTCAGTCTGCCCCTGCTCGGCCGTTGCCTGCCGGCGCTCCTGCTCATGGTCACCGGCCAATACCTGCTCGGCCGCTCCGGCCGGATGCGCTGGGCCGCCCTCGTCGTGCTCGCCGGACTGGGAATGATCCTTCTGATCGGCTTCTCCGATCAGCGGGCGACCGGCCTGAATCTGGTCGAGGAGACTGCGATCGGCACCCTCGCCGCGACGGCGATGAGCTCCGTCGCGCTCGTCCTGGTGGTGAGCGTGCGGCGGATAATCGCCCTGTTCATCGCATTCGCCGCAACCGTGGCTGGTGTGCTGGCCACCACGATCTCCGCTCCGGGAGCGATTGTCACCCTGGCCCTCACCATCTGCGGCTGGTTCGCGATCTCGCTCGCCGGCTGGTGGGTCGCCCAGAGTGTGCCCCGGGTGATGCAGCGCATCGCCGCGATCGGGCGCGCCCACCTGGCCGAACGACACGCCAGCGAGCTCGAGGCCCAGCGCCGTCAGGACGCCAGGCTCCTGCACGACACCGTGCTCGCCACCCTGACCCTCCTCGCACACTCCGGTGTCGGCGTCAGCCCCGCCGCCCTTCGCCAGCAGTCCGGCGACGACGCCCGGCTGCTTCGGCAATTGCGTCTGGGCGGTCTGCCGACCCCGCGCCGGTCCGGCGTGTACACGCTCGAACCCGCCACCGAGTCCACCCTCGGCAACACCCTCGAATCCGTCAAGCAACGGTTCGGGCGGATGGGACTGGACGTGGACTGGCACGGCAGCGGCCAGGTGCTTTTGCCCAGCGACGTGCTCGACTCCTTCCTGCTCGCGCTCGGCGAATGCCTCGAGAACGTGCGGCGCCACGCCGGTGTCGCGAGGGCCGACGTGACCATCACGGACGACGACACCACGGTGCGCGCCATGGTCACCGACGCCGGCGTGGGGTTCGACCTCCTCGGGGTCAGCGCCGAGCGTCTCGGTTTCGCCGAGTCCGTCGTCGCCCGGCTGCGCGATGTCGGCGGCAACGCCCGGTTGTTCTCCTCCCCCGGCTCCGGCACGACCGTGGTGCTCGAGGTGCCCAAGTGATCGGCCCCGACGTCGTCGGTGTTCGCATGGACGAGCTCCGGCCGACCGGGGCGAGTCGCCGCGAGCTCCGCCAGAAGGAGGAGAAGGACCGCCAGGACCGTCGGCGAACCTTCCGCCGCCCGGTTCGCACGGTCGAAACCACGCGGGCGAACCAGAGCGGCCTCGGCGGCAGGCACCTCGGCATCGGGCTGTCGTTCAGCGGCGGATTCATCGCGCTGTTCCTTTTCTGGCGCTTCATGATCCAGTGGTACGACTATCCGCGTCCCCTGCTCAGCCTCGCCGCCTGGGCGCTCCTGATGGCAACGACCGTGCTCGCCCTGGTCACCGTGCAGCGGCTGGCGGCGCGGATGCCCGACTGGCTCTTCGCCACTGCCCTGACCTGTGGCAGCGTGGTGGTCGTCCTCGACCTGGCCGGGTCCCGCGGCACGAATGATCTCGCGGTGTACCCGACCGCCGCCGCCGCCGTCGGTTCGCTGTTGATCGCCCTCGTCACCGTGCGCCGCGGCAGGGACGTCGTCGGCTCGGCCGTGGTGTTCGGCGTCGTCCTGTTGGTCGGCGCACTCACCGAGTTCCGGCCCGACCCGTTCACCCTGGCACCGGGCCTGATGACGATCGTGCTGGCCGTCCTTCCCCCGCTGCTCGGTGTCGCCATGGTGCGGTCCTTCCGGCGGATGGCCCAGCGAGAGCTCGACCTGGTACTGGTGCAGAGCACCGTCTCGCAGCCTCAGTTCGCCGTGGGCATGCTCGCCTCGGAGGAGCTCGCCCGGATCGACCTCGACGCGGAGACCCTGCTCGACGACGTCGCCCAGGGCCGTTCGGTCCTCCCGCTCGGCGCCGACAAGTCGACGACGGCCGCCACCCTCGCCACCCAGTTGCGCCTGCACCTGATCCAGGGGCGGCGGGAGACCTGGCTGCACCATGCGATCAGCGAGTCGGAGTTCCTCGGGCCGTCGGTCAACCTGCACGATCCGGCCGGCCTCGCCGGTTTGCTCGATCCGGACCAGCGAGACGCCCTGCTCCGCACGATTTGGCTTCTGATCAGTGACACGAGCCGCGCCGAGGCCTCGGTGTCGCTGTCCCTCGGCCCGATCAGGCCCACCCACGGCGTCCGAGCACGCCAGAAGTTACGATTTCCGATCGAATTGACCACCACAGGTGTGCCACGGCGACGAGTCGACCCCGAGACGTGGCAAGCTATCCGAGTAGTGGGTCCTCACATCGATTCCAGTCAAGACGGGAGTCTTCGGGTGGAAATCGAGTGCAGTATCGACAATCCCGCGGATGCGTGACGCCGTCGACAGAAGGCCGTCGGGCTTACCGTTCGGGTGTAATGGCAGTAGGAGGCAGCAATGACGAATATGGCAATGGCGAAGATCGCGGCGCCCAGCAGGGAAAACCCCATCCGTCTCGCATTGGTCGATGATCATCGAATGCTCCTCGGCGCCCTGACGGAGTGGATCAGGGGGGCAGCGGACGACATCAACATGGTCGCCGCCGTCACGACCTGGCCCGAGCTGCTCACCCACCCCGAGTTCCCCGTCGACGTCGTGCTGCTCGACCTCGATCTCAAAGACAACATCCCGGTCTCGCTGAAGATCTCCACGCTCAAAACGGCCGGAGTCAAGACCGTGCTGATGAGCACGTATTCCGAGCCTGGCCTGGTACGCGAGGCGCTGGCCGCCGGGGCCCTCGGCTACCTCGTCAAGAGCGAGGAAGCGACCATGATCGTTGAGGCCATCCGCGCGGCCTACGACGGGGAATCATTCATCTCGGCCGAGCTGGACGAAGCGCTCAGCGCCGGAACCGGCGGAGGCTCACCCCGCTTGAGCGCCCAGGAGCGCCGGGTCATGGCCCTCTACGGCGCCGGCGAGCCGGTGAAGGCGGTGGCCCACCAGTTGGGCATCTCGGAGGAGACGGCGAAGTCCTACCTCAAACGGATCCGCGAGAAGTACCGCCTCGCGGGCTTCGACGTGGGCACCAAGGTGGCCCTGCGCAAGCGCGCCATCCACGACGGCATCCTGCTTCAGACCGACTGAAGCCCGGACGCCACGGCCAGGTCGCCCAAGCACGAGCTATCCGGATCGAGCTATCCGGCTCGAGCTATCCTGGCTCGACGACCGTGATCGCCTGGGTGCCGTACGGCACGTGCACGCCGTTGTTGCGCCGCGAACGGTCGATCCCGAAGGTGATGAAGGTCAGGGCCAGGCCCAGCGCGCTGAGCCCCAGTCCGATCCAGACGGGGGCAAGGTAGCCGAGCCCGCCGGCGATCGCGACGCCGCCGAGGAACGCCCCGAGTCCATTGCCGATGTTGAGCGCGGAATGGTTGAGGGCGGCCGCGATCGCCTGGCTGTCGTGGGAGACGTCCATCAGCCGGGCCTGGATCGTGGGAGAGAGCGCGGCGGCCGCCGCGCCGACCAGGAACACGCCGATGAGCAGGCCGGGCACGAACCGGGCCGACAGGCCCAGGCCCACCAGAGCCACCAGCATGACGGCGAAGAACACGTACATCGTGCGGCGAACGCTGCGGTCGGCCAGCGCCCCGCCGACGAAGTTGCCGATGGTCATGCCCAGCCCGATGACGACGAGCACGAGCGGCACCGCCCCCGCGGGGAGGCCGGTGACCTCGATCACCAGGGGTGCCACATAGGTGTACACCGCGAACAGTCCGCCGAAGCCGATCGCCCCGATCCCGAGGGCAAACCAGACCTGGAGTCGACCGAACGCCCGCAGCTCGCTGCGCAGGGTCGCGCCGGGGTTGCCGCTCTGGAACGGGACCAGCAGCGCCACCGCCAGGAAGGTGGCGGCGAAGACGGCGGCCACGACCAGGTAGGCCACCCGCCAGCCGGAGACCTGGCCGAGCCACGTGATCGACGGGACGCCGATCACGTTGGCGATGGTCAGCCCGCTGAGCACCAGGGCGACCCCGCGGGCCCGCTTGCCCGGGCCCATCAGATCGGCGGCGACCAGGGAGGCGATGCCGAAATAGGCGCCGTGCGGCAGTCCCGCCACGAAACGGGCGGCCAGCACGAGCCCGAAGCTGGGCAGCAGGGCCGACGCGATGGTGCTCAGCGTGAACGCGGCGAGCAGCGCCAGCAGGAGCTGCTTGCGCGGCCACCGGGCCGCCGAGGCGGCGATGGTCGGCGCACCGACCACCACCCCGAGGGCATACGCGGTGATCAGCCAACCGGCCTGGGCGTTGGCGGCATCCGGGGCGCCGGCGTAGAGACCGGGCAGCAGATCCTGGGCCAGGTTGGGCAAGAGGCCCATGGCTACGAACTCGGTCGACCCGATTCCGAAGCCGCCGAGGGCGAGCGCCAGCAGGGCAAGCCGAATGCGGGTCGGCGAGAGCAACGCCGGCCCAGGGTGAGATGAGCGCATGAAACCAGACTACTGGCCGGATGTGCCCTCGGGCGGCGGCGTTGCAGCGTCCAGGGCGGCCTCGAGTCGCTCGACCTTGCTCGTCAGTTCGCCGGTGCGCCCCGCTCGGATGTCCGCCTTGATCACCAGGGACACCCGGGGGCCCCACGCGCCGACGGCCTCGGTGGCCGCCTTGACCACGGCGAACACCTCGTCCCAATCTCCCTCGATCGTCGTGAACATGGAGTCGGTGTGATTCGGCAGGCCGGAGTCGCGGACGACCCGCACCGCCGCGGCGACGGCGTTGTGCACGGAGCCTTCGGCGTCGTGGCCGCCCGAGGGTGCGACCGAGAATGCGACGAGCATGGAGTTCTCCTTCTATCGGGCTTCGAGCTTCTCCCGGGTGGGAGCTCAGACAATCGGGCTCAGGCTATCGGGCTCAGGCGCGGGCGGCGGAGCGCCAGAGCTGCCGCAGCGCCCAGCCGAGAAGCACGAACTCGAGCAGGTTGCGCACGGAGAGCAGGAGCACCATGAATGGGGCGGCGGCGAGCAGCCACCCGTATAGGTAAGGGTAGACGAGCTGGGTGAGCGCGGCGACGACCAGGACGAGAACGGCGGGCAGTCGCCAGTCCCGGCCCCGCACCAGCAGCCCGAGGATGACCGGAGCGGCGAGCCAGACCACGAACTGGGGCGAACCGACCTTGTTGACCAGGATCAAAGTCAGCACCAGCGCGAGCACGAGCGGCGGATACAGCCGGTCCCAGCGCGCGCCCCTGCGCCGGGCGAGCCAGCCCAGCAGGAGTATCCCCGCCACCGCAATCACGAGCAGTGGCGTCATCAGGACGATGGCGATGCCGGTGCCGGTGCCGACGATCTGGTAGGTGAGGATCTGGTGGTCGTAGTAGATGAAGCTCCCGGGCAGCCCGAGCGCAGCCTGCCACAGCCAGATCCCGGCGACCGGGGATTCGATCTGGATTCCCCGATCGGTCTGCTGGCTGACGAAGCTGAACACGTTCGCGCCGCTGCCGAGGCCCAGCGCCACGGCGACGATCGCCGCGCTGGTGCCGAACAGCACCGCGAGAACCTGCCACCGTGCCCTCGCCACCACGAACAAGCCCCCGATCAGTGCGATCGGCCAGATCTTCACCCAGGTGGCAGCCGTGAGCAGCACCGTCGCGGCGAGCGGTCTCGCCCGCACCCACAACACCGCGACGACCGCCATCGCCGCGGTGACCGCGTCGATCCTCGCCAGGGCGATCGGTCCGAGCAGCAGCAGGAAAGCCAGCCACCACCAGGCGGTAAGGACCGCGCGCCGGTCCCGGCCCCGCCTGGTCAGGAACGCGAAGGCGACCCCATTGAGCAGAACGATGATACCGAGCCAGGTTGCCGCGTACAGGGCCCGGCCGAACGCGATTGAGGCGAGGATCGGCACGAACGCGAGAATCGGGTAGACGAATCCGGTGTCGATGCCCACGATGGTGTGGCCGACCACCGCGCCGGTGGCCCAATCGGCGTAGACCCGTTCCACATCGCCGAGCGGCCAGCCCGGGGCCAGGAAGCAGAGCGCAACGAGCGCACCGTGCACCAGGACGAAACCGGTCCAGAGCGGCGCCAGGCTCGCCCACCGCATTCCCGTGCGCGCGGCTCTACCTGGCAGGGTCAGATTTCCCATTTCGTTGGTGGCCGTCGGTCAAGCGGCGTTCGCGGCTGCCCGACGCCCGCCGCCAGCCGGTGCCAGGAGTGCGGCGATGGTGGCCGGAACCGCCTCGGCCACGTCGAGCGCGGTGATCGGGCCACCGGCCGACGCGTGTCCGGCGGCGAGCGCGTGCACAAGCGCCGCGGTGGCAGCCAGGGCGGCGAGGGCATCCGGGTCGGTGTCGATGGCGGCGGAGTGGGTGGCGAGCAGTGCGCCGAGGATTCCGGCCAGCACGTCCCCCGATCCGGCCGTCGCCAGCCAGGCCGGCGCCCCGCTGACCCTCAGACGCGCGCCGGTCGGAGACGCGACGAACGTGACGGACCCCTTCAGCAGCACCGTGACTCCGAGGGCGGTCGCGGCCCGGTCGGCCCACTCCCCCGGTGCAGCCGCGATCTCGGCCGCGGTCACTGTCTTGCCTCGTCGGCTGAGCAGGCCCGCCAGCTCGCGGAAGTGCGGGGTGATCACCGTGGGGCCGGCTGCGTGCTCGATCAGGTCGAGCACCCCGGCATCGCACACACTCGGCAGGCCGACCGCGAGGGCCTCGACCAGCGCCGTGGCCGTCGCGTCGTCCCGGGAGGCGGCATCCATGCCCGAGCCGAGCAGCCAGGCCTGCACCCGACCGGGCACGGTCACGACCTCCGGCCGGCGCTGCAGGACCAGGTTCGTCGCCCGGCGCGGTCCCAGGTAGCGCACCATGCCCACGCCCGAGCGCGCGGCGGCCTCGACGCCGAGCACGGCGGCTCCCGGGTACTTCCTGGATCCGCACCGCACGCCGAGCACGCCGCGACTGTACTTGTCATCGACCGGCTGGGGAACATCGATCCACGCCCGCGCGTGACGCTCGTCCCACTCCAGCCATCCCAACGGTTCGCTCATGCACTCACGATAGGTTGTTTTGGACGGTTCCGGGACGCACGTCCCGGCGACCATGCCGACTCATTGGGGAAACCGTGGCCACTGCCGCACTGTTCGAACCGCTTTCTCTCCGCGGCGTCACCTTCCGGAACCGGATCTGGGCGGCCCCGATGTGCCAGTACTCGATCGAGGCCAAGGACGGGGTTCCCCGGGACTGGCACCTCGTGCACCTCGGCCAGCTCGCTGCCGGCGGTGCCGGCCTGGTCGTCGCCGAGGCCAGCGCGGTCAGCCCCGAGGGCCGCATCTCCGACGCGGACACCGGCATCTGGAACGCAGAGCAGGCCGACGCCTGGGCGCGAATCGTGGGCTTCATCCATTCTCAAGGCGCCGTCGCCGGCATCCAGCTCGCCCACGCCGGGCGAAAGGCGTCGACCTGGCCGGCCTGGGGTCACACCGAACACGGCACCATGCCAGAGCGCGCCGGCGGCTGGCGCACCGTGTCCGCATCGGCGGTCCCATTCCCCGGCTACGATCCGCCCGTCGCACTCGACGCGGACGGTCTGCGGCGGGTCGTCGCCGACTTCGCGGCGGCCGCCGCGCGCGCTGTCGGGGCCGGATTCGACCTCGTCGAGATCCACGCCGCGCACGGCTACCTGCTGCACCAGTTCCTGTCCCCGCTGAGCAACCGGCGCACCGACGAGTACGGCGGCTCACTGGAGAACCGCGCACGGCTCCTGCTCGCCGTCGTGACAGGAGTCCGCGACGCGATCGGCCCGGAGCATCCGGTGTTCGTGCGGTTCTCCGCCACCGACTACGCGCCGGGCGGTTGGAACGAGACCGACACCGCCACGGTCGCCGGCTGGGCGGCGGCGGCCGGAGCCGACTTCTTCGATATCTCCTCCGGCGGCAACGTCACCGGTGTGAGCATCCCGGTCGGGCCCGGCTACCAGGTTCCCCTGGCCCGCCACGTGCGGGAGGCCGCGGATGTCCCGGTGAGCGCGGTGGGGCTGATCACCACTCCGGAGCAGGCCGAGCAGATCATCGCCTCCGGCCGGGCAGACGCCGTCATGCTGGGCCGGGAGCTGCTGCGCGACCCGCACTTCCCGCTTCGCGCCGCGCACGAGCTCGGCGTTGACGTGGACTACTGGCCGCCGCAGTACCTCCGCGCACGCTGGCCGGAGGCCTGAGCCACAGGACTGAGGTGCAGGACTGAGGTGCAGGCCTGAGCCACAGGACTGAGGTGCAGGACTGAGGTGCAGGACTGAGGTGCAGGACTGAGGTGCAGGACTGCCGACCAGGCGCCTACAGGCGCCTGGTCGCGTCCTGCACCTCGCCGACGAGCTCCTCGATGATGTCCTCGAGGAACAACACGCCCGTGGCCACACCGGAAGAGGTGAACGAGCGCGCCAGGTGCGCGCCGGAGCGGCGCATGGTCGCGAGGGCGTCCTCGAGGTCGGTGCCCTCGAAGATCGACACGAGCTGGCGAATGCGCTTGGCCGGGATCGGATCCGCGTACCCGCCCGGTCCCGTCGACGTGTCGCCGTCGAGGTCGAGGTCGAGCACGTCCTTGAGGTGGATGTAGCCGGTGAGGTCGCCGCCGCCGTTGACCAGGGCGTAGCGGGAGAACCCGTGCCGGGTCACGGCCTTCTCGACATCGGCGGGGGTGGCCGATTCGGGGAGGCTGATCAGGTCGGCGAGGTTCACCGCGACATCCTTCACCTTGCGGGTGGTGAACTCGAAGGTGGCACTGAGTGCGCCGGTGCCGTCGCGCAGCACACCCTCCCTGGTCGACTGGGACACGATCGTGGCCACCTCGTCCAGGGTGAAGGTGCTGGTGGCCTCGTCCTTGGGCTGCACGCCGAAGGCGCGCAGGACCAGGTTCGCGGTGGCGTTGAGGACCACGATGACGGGCTTGACCATTCGGCCGAAGAAGACGAGCGGCGGGGCGAGCAGGAGCACGGCCCTGTCGGGGATCGAGAACGACAGGTTCTTCGGCACCATCTCGCCGAACACGACGTGCAGGTAGGAGACCATGAGCAGGGTGATCGTGAACGCGATCGCGGTGATCACCTCACCGGGCAGCCCGGTCAGCGCGAGCGGGTACTCGAGCAGGTGGTGGATCGCCGGCTCGGAGACGTTGAGGATGAGCAGCGAACAGACGGTGATGCCCAACTGCGTGGTGGCCAGCATGAGGGTGGCGTGCTCCATCGCCCAGAGCGCCGTCTTGGCGCTGCCCCGGCCGGCCTCCGCGAGCGGTTCGATCTGAGACCGACGCGCGGAGATGACCGCGAATTCGGCGGCGACGAAGAAGGCGTTGGCGGCAAGCAGCACGAACAGCCAGGCGATTCCGGCCCAGTCACTCATTCGGGCTCCCCTCGATATTGGCTGGAACACGGTCGGCGGCAACGCCCTCGGCGGGTTCGCCCACACCGGGTTCCACGACGGGCGTGAACCTCAGGCGGTCGATCCGGCGCCCGTCCAGGCGCTCCACCGTGAACTGACCGGTCTCGATGGCGACGGTGTCGCCGACAACGGGGAGGCGACCCAGTTCGCTCATCACGAATCCGGCGACGGTCTCAAACGGGCCGTCTTCCGGCACGGTGATGCCCGTGCGTTCGAGGAGCTCGTCCGGGCGGAGCATGCCGGGGAAGGCGAGCGAGTCGGTGGAGAGCACGACGCCGGCGCGAGCGCGGTCGTGCTCGTCCGCGACCTCGCCGACGAGTTCCTCGACCAGGTCTTCCAGGGTGGCCACCCCGGCGGTGCCTCCGTACTCGTCCACGACGATCGCCATCTGGTAGCCGCGACCGCGAAGCTCGACCAGGAGCCCGTCGAGTTTCATTGTCTCCGGCACGCGGATCGCCTCCGATTGCAGGGCCGACACCGGGACATCCGCGCGGCGCTGCCGGGGCACGGCCACGGCCTGCTTGACGTGCACGATCCCGACGATGTCGTCGACACCTTCGTCGACCACGGGGAATCGGGAGTAGCCCGTTTCCCTGGCCAGTTCGATGACCGCCCTGGCGGACGCGGTGCGCTGGATACTGGCCACCCGGGGCCTCGGCGTCATCACATCGGATGCCACGTGGCTGGAGAACAACAGGGTGCGGTGCAGCAGGGTGGCGGTGTCCTTCTCCAACATGCCGGCGCTGGCGGAACGGCGCACCAGCGACGAGAGTTCCTCGGCCGTGCGCGCCCCCGACAGCTCTTCCTTAGGCTCGATCCCGATCGAGCGCAGCACCCCGTTGGCGCTGCCGTTGAGCACGAGCACGGCCGGCTTGAACACCGTCGTGAAGAGTGTCTGGAACGGTATGACGAGCTTCGCGGTCTGGAGCGGCAGGGCGAGGGCGAAGTTCTTCGGCACGAGTTCGCCGATGATCATCGACGCCAGGGTGGCGATGACCACGGCGAGCGTCGTCGCCACGACCGGGACGACGCCGGCCGGGAGCCCCAGCCCGGTCAAGGGGCCGGTGAGCAGGGTGCTCAGCGCCGGCTCCATTGTGTAGCCGGTGAGGAGCGTGGTCAGGGTGATCCCGAGCTGCGCGCTGGACAGGTGCGTCGAGGTGATCCGAAGCGCGGCGATGGTGAGCAGGAGGCGGGGTTCGCCGCGGTCACGCCGCGCCTCGAGGTCGGACCGGTCGAGGTTGACCAGGGCGAATTCGCTGGCCACGAAGAGGCCCGTTCCCACGGTCAGGATCAGACCGACGCCGAGCATGAGCCACTCAAACATGCAATTCACCGCCCCGGTTCACGGGAGAGACTCCGGTGGGGCGGCGGGAATGGTGGCCGGGCGATTTCGCAGAAGGGGGGTCGTCCATTATTCCTTCAACTATACGGGCATCCGCGGGCTCGCCTACCAGGAAACGGGCAGCGCCTTGCCCTCCTCATACCCTGCGGCGGACTGGATTCCGACCAGGGACCGGGTGTGGAACTCGGCCACGCTCGTCGCGCCGGCGTAGGTGAACGAACTGCGCACTCCGGAGGTGATCATGTCCAGCAGGTCTTCCAGCGACGGACGCAGCGGGTCGAGGTAGATCTTCGAGCTCGAGATGCCCTCCGCGAACAGGGTCTTCCGCGCCAGCTCGTACGGGTCGAGACGATCGAACCGCTCACGGACGGCCTTGGTCGATGCCATCCCCCAGCTTTCCTTGTAGAGGGCGCCGGTGGCATCCGTGGCCAGGGTTCCCGGGGCCTCGATCGTGCCGGCGAACCAGGAGCCGATCATGACGGATGCCGCGCCCGCGGCGAGCGCGAGCGCCACGTCCCGCGGGTAGCGCACTCCGCCGTCCGCCCAGACGTGCGCCCCGAGTTCGCGCGCGGCGGCCGCGGTTTCGAGCACCGCGGAGAACTGCGGCCGTCCCACCGCCGTCATCATCCGGGTCGTGCACATGGCTCCGGGGCCGACGCCCACCTTCACGATGGTGGCTCCGGCACCGACGAGGTCGCCGACGGCGTCCGCGGTGACCACGTTGCCGGCCACGATCGGAATCCCGAGGTCGAGGTCGGCGACGACCTTCAGCGCCCGGAGCATCCCGTCCTGGTGGCCGTGGGCGGTGTCGAGCACGAGCACGTCCACCCCGGCCGCGGCGAGGGCGGAGGCCTTGGCCGCGACGTCTCCGTTGATGCCGACCGCGGCGGCGACGCTGAGCCGCCCGTGTGCGTCGAGCGCCGGCTGGTAGAGGGTGGCACGCAGGGCGCTCTTCCGGCTGAGGGTGCCGACGAGGGAACCGTGGTGCAGCACCGGCGCGAAGTCGAGGTCGGCCGCGGTCATCAGGTCGAACGCGCGGCGGGGGCCGTCGATGTCGTCGGCGTCGAGCGAGGTCAGCGGACCGTGCAGCAGGTCGCCGAGCCGGGCGTCGGACAGCGCGGTGGCGAGCCGGGCGGCGTCGATGCAGCCCAGGTAGGCGCCGTTCTCATCGTTGATCACGAGGCCCTGCCCGGCCACTGGCGGCACCTGCCGCAGCGCCTGGGCCACGGTGTCGCCCGGTGCGAAGACGAAGGGGGTGTCGAACCTGGTCGACTGCGCCTTGACCCAGCGGATCGCGGCATCCAGCTCCTGCAGGTGCATGTCCTGCGGCAGCACACCGAGGCCGCCGCGCCGCGCCAGGGCGGCGGCCAGTCGCGGGCCGGTGACCGAGTTCATGTTCGCCGAGACCACGGGAATGGTGGCGCCGGTGCCGTCACCCGGGGCGAGAGAGACATCCAGGCGGCTCCGGATGCCGGATTGACTGGGCACGAGGAAGACGTCTGAGTACGTGAGATCGTGGCTGGGAACCGCTCCATAGAACTGCATGGAAATAACGCTAGCCCCCCGCGCGGATGCCCGCAGCCACCCGCGATGGGATTAGGCTGGACGGGCAGACCGAACCGGCGATTTTTTCATCGCCTGGACATTCAGAATCAACGCAGAGAGTGGGAACCGGCTGTGTCAAGCCAGTTGACCGGTAGTGGATCCGACGAGACCACGTCGGGTGAATTCGGAGCGAACGAGTGGCTCGTCGACGAGCTGTACGAAAGGTACCTCGTCGATAAGAACCTGGTAGACGAGTCCTGGTGGCCCGTCCTCGAGAGCTACCACCAGACCGCGAGCGGCCAGGCCGCCGCCGCCACGACGGATGCCGCCCCCGAGCCGGCCGCAGCCCCGGCCGCGGCAACGCCGGCCCCGGTCGTCCCCGCGGATGGCCCCCCACCGGCAGAGGCAGCCCCGGCCGTCCCGGCCCCGACTGTCGGTCCCGCCGCAGCCGAGACAGCGCCGGCCACCGCCCCGATCACGGCCCCCGCCGCGACCATCGGCGGCCAGCGCACCGCTCGCACCACCGGCGTCGCTCCCAAGCCGGTCCCTGTGCCCGCCGACATGCCGATCACCAGCCCGCAGGCCGTCGCGACCGCGCAGGAGACCGCCGAGGCCCAGGACATCGTCACGCCGCTGCGTGGCATGTCGAAGAGCCTCGCCGCCAACATGGCGGTCAGCCTGACCGTGCCGACCGCCACGAGTGTGCGCACGATTCCCGCGAAACTCCTGATCGACAACCGCATCGTGATGAACAACCACATGCGCCGTTCCCGCGGTGGCAAGGTGTCGTTCACCCACCTGATCGGCTGGGCCCTGATCAACGCCCTCAAGATGTTCCCCAGCCAGAACGTCTATTACAACGAGATCGACGGCAAGCCCTCGGTGATCGCCCCCGCCCACGTCGGACTCGGCATCGCGATCGACCTGCCCAAGCCAGACGGCACGCGTTCGCTGATGGTCCCCGCGATCAAGCGCGCCGACACGATGACGTTCGGCGAGTACCTCTCCGCTTACGAAGACCTCGTCACCCGCGCCCGCAAGGGCAAGCTCACCGCGGACGATTTCTCCGGCGCCACCGTCTCCCTCACGAACCCGGGCGGCATCGGCACCGTACACTCGGTGCCTCGCCTGATGAAGGGCCAGGGCTGCATCATCGGCGCCGGTGCCCTCGACTACCCGGCCGAGTTCCAGGGCGCGAGCGTCAAGACGCTCACCGGCCTGGCCATCTCGAAGACCATCACCCTCACCAGCACCTACGACCACCGGGTCATCCAGGGTGCCGGGTCCGGCGAGTTCCTCAAGATCGTGCACGAGCTTTTGATCGGCGGGCACAACTTCTACGAGGACATCTTCTCTGCCCTCCGCATCCCGTATGAGCCGATCCACTGGGCTCCGGACATCAGCGTCGACCTGGCCAGCGCCGTCGACAAGACCGCCCGCGTGCAGGAACTGATCAACGCGTTCCGGGTGCGCGGACACCTGATGGCCGACATCGACCCGCTCGAGTACACCCAGCGCTCGCACCCCGACCTGGACATCTCCAACCACGGGCTGACCTTCTGGGACCTCGACCGGGAGTTCGTCACCGGCGGGTTCGGCACCAAGCGCCAGATGCTGCTCCGCGACATCCTCGGGGTGCTGCGCGACTCCTACTGCCGCACGACGGGCATCGAGTACATGCACATCCAGGATCCCGGCCAGCGCAAGTGGGTGCAGGAGAAGATCGAGAAGTCGTACGTCAAGCCGACGCACGACGAGCAGATGCGCATCCTCGGCAAGCTCAACGAGGCGGAGGCGTTCGAAACGTTCCTGCAGACGAAGTACGTCGGGCAGAAACGATTCAGCCTCGAGGGCGGCGAGTCCACCATCGCCCTGCTCGACGCGATCCTGCAGGGTGCGGCGGATGCCGGGCTCGACGAGGTCGCGATCGGCATGGCCCACCGCGGCCGCCTGAACGTGCTGACCAACATCGCCGGCAAGACCTACGGCCAGATCTTCCGCGAGTTCGAGGGCACCCAGGACCCCCGCACCGTGCAGGGTTCCGGTGACGTCAAGTACCACCTCGGCACCGAGGGCACCTTCCGCGCCACGAACGGCACGGAGATGCCCGTGTACCTGGCCGCGAACCCGTCCCACCTCGAGGCCGTCGACGGCGTGCTCGAAGGCATCGTGCGGGCCAAGCAGGACCGCAAGCCGATCGGGACCTTCTCCACCCTGCCCGTCCTCGTCCACGGTGACGCCGCGATGGCGGGCCAGGGCATCGTCCTGGAGACCCTGCAGATGTCCCAGCTGCGCGGATTCCGCACCGGTGGCACAATCCACCTGGTCGTCAACAACCAGGTCGGCTTCACCACGCTCCCCGGCGACGGTCGCACCTCGGTCTACGCCACCGACGTCGCCAAGACCATCCAGGCCCCCATCTTCCACGTGAACGGTGACGACCCGGAGGCCGTCGTGCGTGTCGCTGAACTCGCTTTCGCCTACCGCCAGGAGTTCAAGCGCGACGTCGTCATCGACCTCGTCTGCTACCGCCGACGCGGCCACAACGAGGGCGACGACCCCTCGATGACCCAGCCGTTGATGTACAACCTGATCGAGGCGAAGCGCTCGGTCCGGAAGCTGTACACCGAGGCTCTGGTCGGTCGTGGCGACATCACCCAGGAGGAGTACGAGGCCGCGCACGGCGACTTCCAGGACCGCCTCGAGCGCGCCTTCATGGAGACGCACGCCGCGCAGTCCTCCTCGATCCCCATCGTCGGCGGCGGCGGCTCCGCCTCGCGTGGTCTCGGCGACAACCAGGCCCAGGACGACTCGGCCGGCGAACCTGCGACCACCGGAGTCCCCGAGGCCGTCGTGCACCTCATCGGTGACGCCTTCATGAACAAGCCCGCCGGCTTCACCGTGCACAACAAGCTGCAGCAGCTGATGCAGAAGCGCCTCGACATGAGCCGCAACGGCAACATCGACTGGAGCTTCGGCGAACTGCTCGCCCTCGGCTCACTGCTGGTCGAACGCACCCCGGTGCGCTTCGCCGGCCAGGATGCCCGTCGGGGCACGTTCGTCCAGCGGCACGCTGTTCTGCACGACCGTGTCAACGGCCAGGAGTGGCTGCCGCTGGCCAACCTCAGCGAGGACCAGGCCCGGTTCTGGATCTACGACTCGCTGCTCAGCGAATACGCCACCATGGGCTTCGAATACGGCTACTCGGTGGAACGCGCCGACGCCCTCGTGCTCTGGGAGGCCCAGTTCGGTGACTTCGCCAACGGCGCGCAGACCGTCATCGACGAATTCGTCTCGTCGGCGGAACAGAAGTGGGGCCAGCGGTCCTCCGTCGTCCTGCTCCTTCCCCACGGTTACGAGGGCCAGGGTCCCGACCACTCGTCGGCGAGGATCGAACGCTACCTGCAGCTGTGCGCGGAGAACAACATGACCGTCGCTCGCCCGTCGACGCCGGCCTCGTACTTCCACCTGCTTCGCCGCCAGGCCTACATGCGGCCGCGACGCCCGTTGGTCGTCTTCACGCCCAAGTCGATGCTGCGCCTGCGCGGTGCCACCAGCAGCGTCGCCGACTTCACCTCCGGCCGGTTCGAGCCGGTCATCGACGACGCCCGAATCACCGACAAGTCGAAGGTCAAGCGGGTGCTGTTCCTGGCCGGCAAGCTCTACTACGACCTGCTCAGCGAACTCGAGAAGAACCCGAACCCCGAGATCGCACTGGTTCGGATGGAGCAGTACTACCCGCTGCCCAAGGTCGAACTCAAGCAGGTATCCGACCAGTACCCGGATGCCGAGCTCGCCTGGGTGCAGGATGAGCCCGAGAACCAGGGCGCCTGGCCGTTCTTCTACCTCGAGACGAACAAGCTGGGTCCGCGCCCGGTGACGCTGTTCTCGCGTGCGGCATCGGCATCCCCGGCTGCGGGGTCCGCCAAGCGCCATGCCACCGAGCAGGCAGACCTGATCCGTCGGGCACTCACCATCTGATCGAAGGCATGAACGCCGGAAGGCCCGCACTCCGGTGCGGGCCTTCCGGCGTTCATCCAACGGTCCTAGGCTGGGAATCACCCGTCGATAGGAGCCCGCCACCATGCCCGCACGCGATGAATCCCGATTCGGCGAACCATGCTGGGCAGACCTGATGACGACCGACCCCGTCGGGGCCCGCGAGTTCTACGGCCGCCTGTTCGGCTGGACCGCGGTGGAGTCCACCATGGAGGGCAGCGAATACGTCACCTTCCGCCGGGGCGATGCCGACGTCGCCGGCATGGCCGCCCAGATGCCGGGCTCGCAGCAACCCGATGTCTGGTCGGTCTACCTCGCCGTCGAGGACGTGGACGCCAGCACCGACGCCGCCCGTGCTGCGGGCGGTCAGGTGCTCGCCGAGCCGATGACCGTCGGGTCGATGGGCCGGATGGCCATCCTCGCGGACCCGACCGGCGCGGCCGTCGGCCTGTGGCAGCCGATCGAGTTCACCGGATTCGGGGTGATCGGCGAGGCGGGCAGCCCCGTCTGGCACGAATTGAACACACTGGACTACCCCGCCGCGGTCGCGTTCTACGAGACCGTCTTCGGCTGGACGCCCAGCGTGCTCAGCGACACCGATGAGTTTCGCTACTGCACCATCGGCGCGGAGGGCGCCATGGTCGCCGGGGTGTTCGACGCGTCGGCTCACCTCCCCGCCGGAATGCCCTCGCACTGGCAGCTCTACCTCGGAGTGGTCGATGTACCCGCCGCCGCTGCACTGGTCACCGAACTGGGCGGAACCGTTCTCCAGGAGCCGTGGGACTCGGAATTCGGCACGTTCTCCCGGGTCGCCGACCCGACCGGAGCCATGTTCGTGCTCGGCTCCGTCGACTAGAGAGTCAGTGCTCGAACTTCAGTGCTCGAACTTCAGTGCTCGGACTTCAGTGCTCGGACTGGAGCGTGCGCAGCTTCAGCAGCACCTGGTCGCGCAGGTCCTCCGGGGTGACCTCCCGGCAGGCGCGCTGAACGGCCTCGGTGAGGGTGCGCCCCACGAGGTGCTCGTCGCTGCAATCGCCGCAGTGCGCGAGGTGTTCCTGGATGTCCGCGGCGGCGTCCCCTCGGAGCTCGTTGTGCAGGTATTCCTCGAGTTCGGCCTTGGCCTTCTCGCATCCACAGTCGGTCATGCTGATGTGCTCCCGGTTCGAGTGTGGTCTGTCGCCGCCGTGCCGAGGCCACGCTCGAGGGCGTAGCCGGACAAAAGGTCGCGAAGGAGTCGCCGGCCACGGTGTAGGCGGCTCATCACAGTGCCAATGGGTGTTTTCATGATTTCGGCGATCTCCTGGTAGGAGAAGCCTTCAACGTCGGCGAAGTAGACGGCCAGCCGGAAGTCCTCCGGAATGGACTGCAGGGCGTCCTTGACGGCGCTGTCCGGCAGGTGGTCGATGGCCTCGGCCTCGGCCGACCGGCTCGCCATGGCGGTGGTCGACTCGGCTCCGCCGAGCTGCCAGTCCTCGAGGTCGTCGATGGTGCCCTGGTACGGCTCGCGCTGCTTCTTGCGATAGGTGTTGATGAAGGTGTTGGTGAGGATCCGGTACAGCCAGGCCTTGAGGTTGGTCCCCTGCTCAAACTGTTTGAAGGCGGCGAACGCCTTCACGAAGGTCTCCTGGACCAGGTCCTGGGCGTCGGACGGGTTGCGGGTCATCCGCATGGCCGCCGCGTAGAGCTGGTCGATAAAGGGCAGGGCCTGCTCTTCGAACAGGTCTCGCAGGTCGGTCGCATCAGTTGTCATCACCGACGATTCTAGTTCGTCGATATCGGATGCGTTCGGTCGCTCCAGCACCATGGACAGCGCCATCCGTACCTCCCTCATTCATTACTCACCGACTATCCTGATAACCGATGTTGATCTCGAGATATTCCAAGCCTGAGTTCGATCCCTACGGCGACTCGTCGCCGGAGGAGACGAATCAGTGGTGGCCCGCGCCCACGGCCGGTGGACCGCTCGCGGCCGTCGTGTCCCTGCCCGGGTCGAAATCCCTGACCAACCGCGAGCTGGCGCTCGCGGCCCTCGCCTCTGGACCGTCCCTGCTGCGCTCCCCGCTGCATTCCCGGGACAGCGATCTCATGGTCGCCGCACTCCGCCAACTCGGGACCACGGTCGAGGCCGTTCCCGGCGACGGTGAGTTCGGCCCTGACCTCAAGGTCACGCCCGGCGAGCTGGTCGGCTCCACCACGATCGATTGCGGCCTCGCCGGCACGGTGATGCGCTTCCTGCCCCCGGTGGCCGCGCTCGCGCTCGGCCCCACGACCTTCGACGGCGACGCCGGGGCCCGCCGCCGGCCGATGGCGACGACGATCAGCTCCCTCCGCGCGCTCGGCGCGGACATCAACGACGACGGGCGCGGCGCCCTGCCCTTCACCGTGCACGGCTCCGGCACCCTGGCCGGCGGCGAGGTCACCATCGACGCGTCGACATCGAGCCAGTTCGTCTCCGGCCTTCTGCTGGCCGGGGCCCGGTTCGAGCACGGCCTCCATCTCCGGCACTCCGGCGAGCGCCTGCCGAGTCTCCCCCACATCGAGATGACCATCGACACCCTCGCCCGCCGCGGTGTCGCGGTGCGGAGCCCCGCCGTCGGCGAGTGGATCGTGGAACCCGGCACGATCGCGGGCGACGAGATCGACATCGAACCCGACCTCTCCAACGCCGCCCCCTTCCTGGCGGCGGCGCTCATCGCCGGCGGCACCGTCACGATCACCGGCTGGCCGTCGACGACGACCCAGGTCGGTGCTCACCTGGCCGATCTGCTTCCCCTCTTCGGAGCCACCGTCAGCCTGGTCGGCGACCGGCTCACCGTCTCGGCCGGCGACCGCCTCACCGGGGTTGACCTCGACCTGTCCACCGGCGGGGAACTCGCCCCCGCGCTCGTCGCCCTGGCCGCTCTCGCCGACTCGCCGAGCACGATCACCGGGATCGGGCACATCCGCCATCACGAGACCGACCGTCTCGCCGCCCTGGTCGCCGAACTCAACGGCCTCGGCGGGGCCGTCACCGAGCTGCCCGACGGGCTCCGGATCGAGCCGCGACCGCTGCACGGCGGCGCCTGGCGCAGCTACGACGACCACCGGATGGCCACCGCCGGCGCCCTGATCGGCCTGGTCGTGCCAGGCGTGGAGATCGAGAACATCGGCACCACCGCGAAGACCCTGCCCCAGTTCGTCGAACTGTGGCACGCCCTCGTCGGCTCGGGAACAGCACCGGTCGTGCCGCAATGACCTGGTGGGCGAGCGCGGACGACGACGAGGAACCCGAGTTCGACGAATCCAGCGTGCGGGTGCGCCCGAATCGCAAGGGCAACAAACCGCGCACCAAGACCCGGCCGGAGCATGAGAACGCCCTGACCGGTCGCATCCTCTCCGTCGACCGAGGCCGCTACACGGTCATGCTCGACGAGGGGCTGCCCTCCGAACGCCGGGTGACCGCCGCCCGGGCCAGCGAGCTGCGCAAGCACGCGGTCGTCACGGGCGACCGCGTCGACATCGTCGGCGACACGACCGGGGCGGAGGGAAGCCTCGCCCGTCTCGTGCGGATCGTGCCCCGTGTCACCCTGCTCCGGCGCAGCGCGGACGACACGGATGCCGTGGAACGCGTCATCGTCGCCAACGCCGACCAGATGCTCATCGTCGTTGCCGCGGCGAACCCGGAGCCGCGCATCCGCCTGGTCGACCGCTACCTGGTCGCCGCGTATGACGCGGGAGTGTCGCCCATTCTTTGCATCACCAAGACCGACCTCGCCGACCCGGCGGTCTTCCTCAGCAATTTCGCGGGCCTGGACCTGCCCGTCTTCCAGAGCCGGGAAGACGAGATGCCGCTGGCCGAGATCTCCGCCGCCCTGGTCGGGCACGACACGGTCTTCGTCGGCCACTCCGGAGTGGGCAAGTCCACCCTCGTCAACGCGCTCGTCCCCGACGCGCACCGGGCCGTCGGCGTCGTCAACACCGTCACCGGCCGCGGTCGGCACACCTCCTCGTCGACGATCTCGCTACGCCTCGAAACGGAGGCCGGCCGCGGTTGGGTGATCGACACCCCCGGCGTGCGTTCCTTCGGCCTTGGACACATCAACACCGACAACATCCTCAAGGCCTTCACCGACCTGGCCGCAATCGCGGAGAAGTGCCCGCGCGGCTGCACCCATCTGCCGAACTCGCCGGACTGCGCGATCAACGAGGCCGTCGCGGCCGGAAAGCTCGGCGACACCGGCAAGGCCCGCCTGGATTCGCTGCAGCGCCTGCTCGCGACGTTCGCCGCGGTCCCGGCCCACTGAACGGCGGTACCGTGGAGCCATGACCGACTCCACGCGACTCTCGGCCGGCGACACGGCCCCCGGCTTCACCCTGACCGACCAGGACGGTGCGTCCGTCTCGCTGGCCGACTTCGCCGGTTCGAAGGTGGTGCTCTACTTCTACCCGGCCGCGATGACCCCGGGCTGCACCAAGGAGGCCTGCGACTTCCGCGACAGCCTCGGCTCACTCGCCTCGGCCGGTTACACCGTGCTCGGGGTCTCCAAGGATTCCCCGACGAAGCTCAAGGCGTTCCAGGAGCACGACCGGCTCACCTTCCCGCTGCTCAGCGACACCGAGCTCGCCGTGCACAATACCTACGGCGCCTGGGGCGAGAAGAACCTCTACGGCAAGATCGTCACCGGCGTGCTGCGCTCGACCTTCGTGATCGACGAGGCCGGAATCATCACACTCGCCCTGTACAACGTGAAGGCCACCGGCCACGTGGCCGGCTTGCGCAAGAAGCTCGGTCTCGACGCCTGAACCGGATGGCCGCACCGGGCGGCTGGGGCGCCCGCTGAGGCCCGCAGGCCGTTCGGGCGGCCCCGCCGTGCCGTTCGCCTCGAGGACGGCGCAGCGCCCCTCCTGGGGCCGCCTGCCCACCCGGTTCTACGAGGTGGTGTCGTCCGTGCTCTGCGGCGAGGTCGTCGCGGCGACCACCCTCGGCCGAAACAGCAGCGCCAGCACCACCAGGGAGGGCACCAGCAATGCCCACCCGAGGTCGGGGCGGGCATAGAGGCCCTGGAAGGAACCGACGGCGACGGCGATCTGCACGAGCTGCCAGGTGACAGCGGCCCCACGGATCCAGGAGCGCCGGCGGAGCGAATTGATCGCGATCGCGCTCACCCACGCCGCGGCGATGAGCACGAGCACGAGGATCGCCAGTGCGGTCGCCAGGGAGGTCGGCGTCGCCGTGACCAGCTCGAGCACGAGCCAGCCGGCCGCGACCCAGAGGAGGGCAGCCTCCGCAAAGAGGAGGGTGGCGAGCAGCAGGAGCGCGCGCGGTCGAAATGCAGCTCCGGGGGCGTTTTCACCGCTCGAAGGGCGCTCGGATCGTTCATTCACAGAGATATCCCATACAAAACTATTGATTTGACTCCACCATTATGCGATCATTTTTGAGGCCCGGTTGACGCTCACAGGGACGTGAGTAGGTCTGATTGTGTAGATCTGACACCTTCCTGCAACCGGCAGCCTTCACATCTTCGGCCAATCGGCCAGGCATCCCCGCAATCAAGGAGCACCCCTATGGACTGGCGCGACAAAGCTGCCTGCCTCACAGCCGACCCGGAACTCTTCTTTCCGGTCGGCAACACTGGTCCCGCAGTGGACCAGATCGAGAAGGCGAAGTCCGTCTGCGCCCGTTGCAACGTCACCGAGGTCTGCCTGCAGTACGCCCTCGAGACCGGCCAGGACTCGGGTGTCTGGGGTGGCCTGAGCGAAGACGAGCGCCGCGCCCTCAAGCGCCGCGCCGCCCGCGCCCGCCGCGCCTCCTAGGAAGGGCCTGGCTCCAGCCGCATCAGCCGGTTCTCGACACACCAGCAGGTTCTCGACACACCAGCAGGTTCTCGACACACCAGCAGGTTCTCGACACACCAGCAGGTTCTCGACACACCAGCCATTGGGCTGCCGCCTTTCGTGAGTCCTGACCCCGACGCGCAGCGTCGTGGTCAGGACTCACGCATGTAACGCAGGGGAATCTCGATCGTGACCTCGGTGCCACTGCCCATCATGGTGTGCCAGTCGATGCTTCCGCTCAACTCACCCTGGATCAGGGTGCGCACGATCTGAGTGCCCAGTCCCGAACCGACCTTGCCCTCTGGCAGGCCGGAGCCGTTGTCCCGCACCCGCACCGTGAGCGTCTCCGCGTTCCGCTCGGCCTCGATCGCCACTTCCCCTTCACGGCCGGCCAGGCCGTGCTCGACCGCGTTCGTGACGAGCTCGGTGAGCGCGAGCGCGAGCGGGGTGGCGAAGGCGCTCGGCAGGATGCCGAAGCTCCCGGACGACTTCGGATGCGCCGTGGTGTTGTGCGCGGATGCGACCTCCGCGATCAGGAGCAGCACCCGGTCGAACACGACGTCGAAGTCGACCTGCTGATTGAGGCCCTCCGACAAGGTGTCATGCACCACGGCGATGGCCGCTACCCGGCGCATGGCCTGGTTGAGCGCTTCCCGAGCGGTCTCGGAGTGGGTGCGGCGGGCCTGGATCCGCAGCAGCGACGCCACCGTCTGCAGGTTGTTCTTCACCCGGTGGTGGATCTCCCGGATGGTGGCATCCTTGGTGATCAGTTCACGTTCCTGGTGCCTGAGCTCGGTGACGTCCCGGCACAGCACGATCGCGCCGATCCGTTCGCCGCGGTTGCGAATGGGGATGGCCCGCAGGGACACCGTAACCCCCCTCGCCTCGATGTCGGTACGCCACGGCGCCCGGCCGGTCACCACCAGCGGCAGCGACTCGTCGACGACCATCGTGCCCGTGAGCAGGCTCGTGGTCACCTCGGCGAGGGATTCGCCCTCTAGCTCGTCGATGAATCCCATCCGGTTGAACGCGGACAGGGCGTTCGGGCTCGCGAACGTGGTGACTCCGTCGACGTCGAGCCTGATCAACCCGTCCGACGCACGGGGTGCGCCCCGGCGCGGGCCCGTCGGGGCCCCGAGGTCGGGGAAGTCGCCCGACGCGATCATGGCGAACAGGTCGTTTGCGCAGTCATTGAAGGTGAGCTCCTGGCGGCTCGGCGTGCGCGCCTCGCTCAGGTTGGTGTGCCGGGTGAGCACCGCCACCGGGGCGGCCGCGATCTTCGACCCGGTCGAGCTGAGCCGGCGCATCACGGGGATGGCACGCACCCGGGTCGGGGTCTCCTCGTACCAATCCGGAGCCGTCGTGTCGACGATCTTCGCGGTGTCGAAGGCCTCCGTCACCTGCTGGCGCCACTCGACCTTGATCCCCTGGCCCACGAAGTCCCGGTAGAACAGGGTGGCGGCGCTTGAGGGCCGAGCGTGCGCGACCGCGACGAAACTCCCGGCGGTGCTGGGCACCCACACGACGATGTCGGCGAAGGCCAGGTCGGCGAGGAGTTGGGCATCCGCGACGAGCATGTGGAGCCAGTCCACATCTTCGGCGCTACTGCGGCCCTGGGCAAGTACGAGATCACTGAGCGTTGACACGGTCAATAGCCTAGGTCCCCCGCTGCATACCGCGGTCATCGACGAGGCGACCGCGCCGATTCGATGGTGCCGAAGGGACGGATGGGCCATGCTGTGGAGATGAGCGCAACCGCGGGAAAGCCTGATCGGTCCCTGATTGTCATCCTCGGCGTCATCGCCGCCCTCGTCGTCGTCGCCCTCGCCGTTGTCTTCACCCGCGGCGAGCCGGCACCACTGGACCCGGCTACGCCGGAGGGCGTTGTGCAGTTGTACGCCCAGGCCGTCCTCGCCGGCGACGAACAAACCGCCGCCACCTACCTCTCCCCCGGTCGGCTCGACAGTTGCGACCGCGTCGACCCCGGCCCCCTCGACAACGTCCGCCTCACCCTGGTGTCGAGCACCGTGCGGGAGGATTCGGCCGATGTGCGAGTCTCCATCGTCACCGCGACCGACAACGGGCCGTTCGGGGCGAGCGAATACGAGAACGAAGACAACTTCGACCTGATCAAGACGAACGGACGGTGGCTCATCTTCAACACGCCCTGGCAGCTGACGATCTGCCCGAATCCGAAGGCCGCGTCATGACGGTCAGCCTGGTGCTGCTCGCCGCGCTCCTCGTCATCGGCGGGGGTGTGGCCGGAATCGTGATCGCCGCGCGCAGGGCGTCGGGACCGGGGGACAGCACGGCGCAGCCGTCCGTGCGCCGCACAATCGTCTTCATCCTCCTGTTCGCCCTGGTCGTGATCGCCGCCATCGGCTTGAGCGGCCTGCTGGGCCGACTCCTCGACGCGGGCAACGCCCTGGCCTCGAACGACATCACCGGCCTGGCTCGGTCCCTCGCGTTCACGCTCATCGCCGGGCCCTTCGCGGCCGTGCTCTGGTGGCTGCTCTGGCGCAGAATGGCGGGACGGGACGAGCGGGCCTCGGTCGCCTGGGGCCTCTACCTGGCCGGCCTGTCCACGGTCGCCCTGATCACGGCAGGCACGACCCTGCTGACCTGCGCGGCAGCCCTGGTCCGGGGCGACTGGCAGCCCGGGAGCCTCGCGACCGGGCTGGTTTGGGCCGGAGTCTGGGCCTGGCACCGCTGGATGAGCAGGCACCACACGAGGAGCCCCCTCCGGCTGGTCACCGGTGCCCCCGTGCTCGGCTCGGTCTTCGGCCTCGTCATCGGGGCGGGAGGTCTGGTCACGGCGCTCGGCTCCCTGGGCGACGCCGCCATCGACGGTTTCGCCCCGAGTGCCTTCGTCGGCGACCCGTGGTGGTATCTGACCGTGCAGGCGACCATCTGGTTCGGCGGCGGCGTCGTCATTTGGTGGTGGCACTGGTTCGTGGACGGCGCCCGCACCCTGCGCGGCGGCCTCGCCGACGTGTCGCTGGTCGTCACGGGAGTGGCGGGAGCGACGATCCTCACCCTTACCGGGGCAGGGATCGCCCTGTTCACCCTGCTGGAACTGGCCTTCGACCGCTCCCCGCCCACCACGCAGATTCTCGACCCGCTCGGGTCCGCTCTGGCCGCAACGGCCGTCGGCGCCCTCGTCTGGCAGTACCACCGCGGCCAGGTTCCGGCTCACACTGACCAGACTCGCCTGGCCGTCGGCGTCGTGACCAGTGGCATCGGACTCGTCGCTGCCGCATCCGGCCTCGGCGTCATCGTGAACTCGATCCTCGCCGCCGTCACGGTCACGCTCGCCGGGTCGGACACCCGCTCGCTCCTGCTCGGGGGCATCAGCGCCCTCATTGTCGGCGGCCCCGTCTGGTGGGTGGCCTGGAAACCGGCCCGACCCGTCGACGCCGCCCAGATCGGAGCGACCGGGCGGAGGGTGTACCTGATCCTGGTCTTCGGCCTGAGCGCCGTTGTGGCGATCATCACCCTGCTGGTCATCGGCTACCGCATCTTCGAGTTCGCCCTCGGCGACGTCACGGGCCAGAGCCTGGTCGACCGGATCCGCGCCCCGCTGGGCCTGTTGGTGGCAACCGGCCTGGCCGCCGGATACCACTTCACCGTCTGGAACCGCGATCGGTCCCTGATCATGGCGACACCAGGGCGGGAACGCCCGATCGGACGGGTGATCCTGGTCGCCGGCGCAGGGCCGGAACCGCTTGTCCGTGCGATCGACGAGGCTACCGGCGCGGGCGTCACGGTCTGGCAGCGGGTCTCCGTCGACGACGACACCGCTGACGGACCGACGGCTGAGCAGGTGGCCGAGGCGCTCCGGGGTGTGACCGGCAATCGGGTACTCGTCGTGACCGGGCCCGGAGCCCGGATCGACGTGATCCGGCTGCGGGACTGAGCGGCCTCCTCAACCCACTGTCGCCGTCCGCCGCCACCAGGCCCGCGCACGCCGGCGGGTGGGCGCCTGGGCGGGCACGGGCACCAGTTCGGCGCGCACGAACCGGCGGATGCGTGCCCGTGCCGGTGACTTCGGCGCGGCATCGCGCAGGGTGCGCCCGGTGAGGATCGCCGCATCCGCTCCCTGCTGGTCGTGCGGCACCAGGACCGCCGCTTCGATGCCCCCGAAGCGCCGCAGTGCCTGGACCACCTGCCCGCTCGGGTCAAGGCCGATCGCGCTTGACCGCACCCGATTCATCACGACGCTCACCCGGTCGGTGGTGATCACGTCGGCGAGGTCGACCCAGGCCCGCAGGAACCGGGCCATCCCGACCGGATCGGCGAGACCGCAGGCGACGACGTGGTCGCATTCCCGCAGCCCGGTGAGGGTGGCCGCGTTCCGCCGCGGCGCAAACAGGTCGCTCGAGATCTCCTCGTCGCTTTCCAGACTGAAACCCGTGTCGAGCACGATGTAGTCCACCCAGTGCCGCAGGGCGTCGATGGTGCCGGTGACGCGCGCACTCGAGAGCTCGGGCCAGCGGGACGGACGGCCGATGCCGGTGAGCACCCAGAACGCACCGGACGGCGAGTCGTACCGCTGGGCGATGCGTTCGAGCTCCGCCCGGGTGAGGCTGTCCGACCCGGCCAGCCGGCACGCCGCCGCGAACCCGGGCGCCTCGTCGAGCATCCCGAGGCTGGGTGCGACCGATCCGCTGTAGGTGTCGATGTCGGCGAGCACAACGGTGTGCCCCGCGGCGGCGATCTCCGCCGCAATGTTGATGGCCAGGGTCGTGCGCCCCGGTGCCCCGGCCGGACCCCAGACGGCAATCACCGTGCCGCTGCGGGCACGACCGGCCGCCGCCGCACGGTCGCCAATCCTGGCGGGGATGACCACGCCACCGCTGATCAGCGGCTCGATCTCCGACCACCCGGCCGAGGCCTCGAGCACCTCGAAGAGGCCCAGGGTCGCCGCGTGCCGCCGGTCCGCGTCGGTGGCGGCGAGAGCGATCAGTCGGATGCCGCCGGCATCACAGGCCCGGATCAGCTCGGCGCTGAGGGTGGTGCGGGCCGCCCCCGCGATCACGACGTCGGGAGTGGCATCGCCGAGCAGTTCGAGCAGGTCATCCAGCGTGCTCGGTCTGCCGACGACGGCATGCCCGTTCTCGACGATATCGGGCAGCAGCCTGTCTTCGGTGCGTCGCGGCAGCGCCAGGGCGAGGGTGGCCACGCTCACTCCCCGAGTGGTTCGTGGACCGGGACGACCGAGATGGCGTCGGCGTTCGCGATCGCCTCGAGCACGGCCGCGACCCTGGCCCTGGGCACGAGCACTTCCACGGACCGTCGTCCGTTGGCAGCGACCAGACCGGTCGGTTCGACGATCCGCACCACGGCGGCCTGCCCGACGAGCACGACGGGCGGGTCGAATCGGGCGTGCTCGCTTTGGCGGGCCGACCAGACGTCGACGACGGTACCCGGTCCGATCGCGGCGGCGAGGGGGCTGGTGAGCTCGACGACCACGCTCGTGAGCGACTCGCCGGACCGGCGACCGACCGCCGAGGCGGGCACCAGCTCGCCGGCCGCGATCGTGCGGGTGACGACGACGCCGTCTCCCGGGAACCGTACCGGTGTCAGGTACAGGTCCGCGGCGCGGTCGAGACGCACGTGCGCCACGGTGAGGTCCGTCGCCTCGATCCGGTCGCCAACGGCGAGGGTGGACCGTGCGGCGTAAACGGTCATGGTGCGGTCACTTCCCGCGACGATCGCGTAGACCCCGCCGACCGCCGCGAGCACCAGGATCAGCCCGATCGCGAACCGGGGATCGAACCAGAATCTCGGCCGGGCCCTGCTCGTGGATTTGCTCACGACCGTCCGCCTCCGTTCTCGAGAGCCAGTCTCGTCGGTGTCCATCGTCGTCCACGCCGCCCCAGCGCGGGTAAGTTATCCACAGGGCCGCGGCGTTCGGACGACACAGCCGCCGACGGCGGATAATCGGAGCATGAACGATTCCGTTCCGTCCGGCGACGTCGGCCGCTTCCTCACCCTCGCCGATACCGCGGAGATCCTCTCGCTCTCCGTGTTGGAGGTGCACGATCTCGTGCGCACCGGGGAGTTGCCCGCGATCCGGCTGGGCGCCGCGGGCGCCTGGCGGGTCGAGCGCGTCATGCTCGAGTCCTTCATCGAGGCCAAGTACGAGGAGTCCAGGCGCATGGCGCTCTGGCAGCAGTCGGACTTCGGCAATATTCCCGAGCTCTCCGGCGGACGCATCATTCGGCCCGAGGATGCCCCGGGCTAGGACAGCCGCAGGAGCTGCACCTCGGCCAGCGGCACGATCCGACAGTGGCGCACCTCCGCGGCCCTCCGCGCGGTTCCCGCCGCGTGCACGGCCAGGTCGAAGTGGTCCCGCCCTACCCGGTCGATCGTGCCGGTCAGCACCCCCGTGCGAGTGCGCACCTCGACGCTCGCCCGCCGCCGACACAGGTCCCTGAGCACGAAGGACAGGCCGATCCGGTCCACCAGCCTGGCCGCGCGTCCGGGTTCGGCCGCCAGTGACCCGGGCACCTCGTCGGCCGCGACGATCACTCCCGCGATCGCGGCGAGCGGGAGCACGCACTGCACGCCGAGGCTGGAAGCCTCGAGCAGGTCGGCAGCCAGCCAGTCCCGGCCGAAGGTGGTCGGTCGCAGGGTGATCACCTCCCCGGAAACGAGGTCGACCCGGAGGATGCCGGCACCCCGGCTGTCCAGGCCGCCCAGGCCGCCCAGGCCGCCCAGGCCGGCCAGGCCGGCGAGGCTGGTCAGCCGGTCCCGCAGGGAGAGTCGCGCCAGCCGCAGCCGTTCCTCCTCGGCACGCAGGTCGACCTCTTCGGCGTTCAGCTCGTGTTCGAGCTGTCCCTCGAGGTCGTCGAACAGATTGTCCCAGCGCACATCCCGACGCTAGCCTGAGCCGCCGACGGGAGCGTCGGGTTATCCACAGGGGCGAGAAACGCTGGACACCGGCACGCAGGAATGATTGAGTGTCGGCCAAGGGAAGCGCCCCCGATTGGGGGGCTTCGCGATCCGCCCGAAACCCAGGTCCACGCGCAACGCACCAGCCGCACCAGCCGCACCAGCCGCACTCGACCTCGAGCGCACTCCTGCACCACCCGAATGCCAGAACCACCCGGAAGTCCCGGCGGTTGGCGCCAGGGCGCCGGGCTCACGCGCCTCGGAGGAGTCATGACCGATCCCGCTGCCGACCCCGCACAACACGCCAAGCTAGAACGGTTCCTCGACGAGGACTTCTTCGGTCACCAGCCGAGTCCCCGTGAGCAACTTCCCGATCCCGAGCCGCTGCTGGTCAATCTCACCCGGTGCGTGATCGAGGTGCTGGCGGGCGCACGCGAGCTGGACCAGCTGGCTCGCTGGGTGAGCGACGACGTGTATCGTCACCTGCTCAAACGTGTGGTCCTGTCGGCCCGGGCGCGGGCCGTCAAGGGCCTGACGGCTCAGCGACCGACGATCAGCATCGGCCGCGTCACCATCACCGAGCCGCGCGACGGCGTGATCGAGGCCGTGGTGATCGTGCACAGCCGCGCACGCGTGCGCGCCGTCGCGCTTCGCCTGGAGGGACTGGACCACCGTTGGCGGGCGAGCGCGATCAATGTCCTCTGACGCGCGGGTCTACTTCTTCCCCTGGGCTCGTCGTTCGGCACGGTTGACCGGGGCCGGGCCGGTGTCGCGCTGGCCGAACGCCCCACGCTGGGTGGAGGCCGCTGCCGGCGCGGCGTCCCCGGCTTCCGCCTTGCGTGCACGGTCGGTGGCCGCCTGCTGGATCTGGCCGCGCTGGTTGCGCACTTCCACTCCGCCGGAGTCGCTCGGGGCGGTATAGCTCAGCTTCTCGTCGCCCGACGCGGGCGCGAGACCCTTCGCGGCAACGACCGGGCCGGCCACTTGATCGGGAGCCTGGGTGACCTCGACCTCGAGGTTGAACAGGAAACCGACGGTCTCCTCCCGGATCTGGCCCATCATCTGCTGGAACATGGCGAAGCCCTCGCGCTGGTACTCGACCAGCGGGTCGCGCTGGGCCATCGCTCGCAGGCCGATGCCATCCTTGAGGTAGTCCATCTCGTAGAGGTGTTCACGCCAGCGACGGTCGATCACCGAGAGCACGACCCGGCGCTCGAGTTCGCGCATGGCGGGGGAACCGAGCGCGGATTCCCGGCCCTGGTAGGCGACCTTGGCATCCGAGAGGATCTCGCGGCGCATGAAGTCGCGGTTGATCTTGCCCTTGTTGCCGGCCTCCGAGACCACCTCGTCGATGGTCAGGCCCACCGGGTAGAGCGTCCTCAGTTCGGTCCAGAGTGCGTCGAAGTCCCAGTCGTCGCCGTTTCCCTCGCCGGTGTGCACCTCGAGCACCTCGTCGATGACGTCCTCGAGGAACCGCTGGGTTCGTTCGTGCAGGTCGTCGCCCTCGAGGATGCGGCGCCGATCGCCGTAGATCGCTTCGCGCTGGCGGTTGAGCACGTCGTCGTACTTGAGCACGTTTTTGCGGATCTCCGCGTTGCGGCCCTCCACCTGCGCCTGGGCACTGCGGATGGCGCGGCTGACGACCTTGGACTCGATCGCCATGTCGTCCGGCACTCCCTGTCGTCCCATCAGGCTCTCGGCGGCGCCGGCGTTGAACAGGCGCATCAGGTCGTCGGTGAGCGACAGGTAGAACCGGCTCTCTCCCGGGTCACCCTGACGACCGCTGCGACCTCGGAGCTGGTTGTCGATCCGGCGGGACTCGTGCCGTTCCGTGCCGAGCACGTAGAGCCCGCCGGCGGCGATGACCTTTTCCGCTTCCTCCGCGACCTCGGCCTTGACGGCGGCGAACACATCGTCCCAGGCTTCCTCGTAGTCGTCGGGGGTTTCGACCGGGCTGAGTCCCTTGGCGTTCATCTGCGCGACGGCGAGGAACTCGGCGTTTCCGCCGAGCATGACGTCGGTGCCACGACCGGCCATGTTGGTGGCAACCGTGACGGAGGCGAGCCGGCCGGCCTGGGCGACAATCGCGGCCTCACGGGCGTGGTTCTTGGCGTTCAGGACCTCGTGGCGCACGCCCTTCTTGGCGAGCAGGCGCGAGAGGTACTCGCTCTTCTCCACGCTGGTCGTGCCGACCAGGACCGGCTGGCCCTTTTCGTGCCGGGCGACGATGTCCTCGACGACCTGGCCGAACTTGGCCTCTTCGTTCTTGTAGACCAGGTCCGACTGGTCCAGTCGTCGCATCGGCTTGTTGGTGGGGATGGAGACGACACCGAGCTTGTAGGTGCTCATGAACTCGGCCGCTTCGGTCTCGGCCGTACCGGTCATGCCGGACAGCTTGGAGTACAGGCGGAAGTAGTTCTGCAGGGTGACCGTGGCGAGGGTCTGGTTCTCGGCCTTGACCGCGACGCCCTCCTTGGCCTCGATGGCCTGGTGGATTCCCTCGTTGTAGCGGCGGCCCATCAGGATGCGACCGGTGTGCTCGTCGACGATGAGCACCTCGCCGTTCATCACGACGTAGTCCTTGTCCTTCTTGAACAGGGCGTTGGCCTTGATGGCGTTGTTCAGGAACGAGATCAGCGGGGTGTTCGCCGACTCGTAGAGGTTGTCGATGCCGAGGTAGTCCTCGACCTTTTCGATGCCGGGTTCGAGCACGCCGACGGTGCGCTTCTTCTCGTCGACCTCGAAGTCCACGTCGGGAATGAGCCGCTTGGTGAGGCTCGCGAACTCGGTGAACCACCGGTTGGCCTCGCCGGACGCCGGCCCGGAGATGATCAGCGGGGTCCTGGCCTCGTCGATCAGGATCGAGTCGACCTCGTCGACGATGGCGAAGTAGTGGCCGCGCTGCACCATGTCGGAGGCCTGCCAGGCCATGTTGTCGCGCAGGTAGTCGAAGCCGAACTCGTTGTTCGTGCCGTAGGTGATGTCGGCCATGTACATCTCGTGGCGCTGCTCGGGCGTCTGGCCGGACAGGATGCAGCCGGTGGTCATGCCCAGGGCGCGGAAAACGCGGCCCATCAGCTCGCTCTGGTAGCTCGCGAGGTAGTCGTTCACCGTGATGATGTGCACGCCGCGGCTGGTGATCGCGTTGAGGTACGCGGCGGTGGTCGCCACGAGAGTCTTGCCCTCACCGGTCTTCATCTCCGCGATGTTGCCCAGGTGCAGGGCTGCGCCACCCATGAGCTGCACGTCGAAGTGACGCAGGCCTAGCGTGCGGGTGGAGGCCTCACGCACAGCTGCGAACGCCTCGGGCAGCAAGTCGTCCAGCGACTCACCGCCCGAGTAGCGCTCGCGCAGTAGTACGGTCTCGTTCTTCAGTTCCTCATCGGTGAGGTGACTGAAGTCCTCTTCCAGTGCATTGATGGCCTTCGCATACTGCTCGAGTCGACGCAGGATGCGTCCCTCACCGACACGAAGAACCTTTTCCAGAATTGAGGCCACGAATGCACTCCATTAGTCGTCATGGCGCAGATTCACGCCTGTCGTCCGGCCGGACGCATGTATCCCGGCGCAGCGCGCCGACACAGCGGCAACTATAACAATGCTAGTTGGTCAGTTGCTGCGCTTTGTGGCCGACGGCACGACCTCCGTGAGTTCGTCGCTGTTCTCGTCCAGTTCGATCACACCGTAGTCCCAGCCCTTGCGGCGGTAGACGACGCTGGGACGCTTGGTTTCCGAGTCCTGGAACAGGTAGAAGTCGTGGCCGACGAGCTCCATGAAGTAGAGGGCGTCATCCACGGTCATCGGGGCCGCCGCGAAGACCTTGCGGCGGATGACGACCGGGGAGTAGACCTCCTCTGCCTCGACCGGCGCGTCCTCGGCCACGACCTGGATCGCTCCGGTGCGCACCCGGTCAAGGGTCTCCGCGTCGGCCGGCGTGATGTCGACGACACTGAAGTCCACCGACGCGGCGTCGTGGAGCGAGATCGGACGGTGAGCGCCGCCGCGGTGCAGCTTCTGACGGTCCTTGGCCCGGCGCACGCGCTCGAGCAGACGTCCGAGCGCCACGTCGAACGCCGCGTACTTGTCCGAGCCGTCGGCCTCGGCCCTCACGACGGGCCCCTTACCGATCAGCGTCAGTTCGACACGGTCGTTGCCCGTCGCCCCGTTCTTCTCACGGTGGCGGCTGAGCTTGATTTCCAGGGCGAGGGCTTTATCGGCGAGACCGGCTACCTTCTCGGCCTTCTCCGTCGCGTATTCCCGGAAACGATCAGTGATCCCTAGGTTTCGTCCAACGATGTTTGTTTCCATGACGACCTCCAGATCTGGCGAACCGCCCTTTTATCTGGGCGATTAGTACGCGCCTTTAGCTCCCACCGTAGCGGTCCCCACCGGATAAGTCATTGCTTTTGTCAACGAGTTTCCGGTGAACGGATGGCGACGGTATGACGACGCCGTGTTTCCGCGAGAGTGGCCACTCCGACCACCTGACCGCCGGCCTCCAGCACGGCGCGGCGGGCCTCGAGCACGGTCGCGCCGGTGGTGAGGATGTCGTCGACCACCAGCGCACGGAAGCCGTCGAGGGCCCGGACGGCGGCCAGGGAGCCTCGTTTGTTCGAACCGCGTTCGGCGCGGCCGAGACCGACCTGGTCGGAGGTCTCGCGCACGGCGCGCAGCACCCGGGTCGGCCTCAGCCCACCCCGGTGGAGCAGCAGGTCGACAGGGTGGAAGCCCCGCTGTCGCCAGGCCAGCCTCGACGACGGCACGGTCACCAGGTGGATGCCCGCCCGGGCGTCTCCGCCCGTGTCAGGTGCCTCGGCGAGCGCGGCGACCACGGCGCAGCGCAGCGCCGTGGCAAGGACCCCCGCGGCATCCGTGCGCCCGCCGTCCTTGAACCCTGCGATCACCTGCCGTACCGGGCCGGAATAGTCCAGCGCCGACCACACCGGGATACCTCGCCGGTCGGAGCGGTGCACGGAAGGGCGCAGCGCCGTGCGGCAGCCCGGGCAGAGCGACCGGTCCGACCGGCCGCATCCGCTGCACTCGGTCGGCATCAGGACCGCCCAGGCGTCGAGCAGGGCCTCGCCGAGGTCTGGCGACAGTTTCATCGGCCCATCCTCGCCCCGTGCGCCCGCGGGCGACTCCTGCACGGTCATCCGGTGCAGAACCGACCGGCGGCGCGCCGGGGAGGGACTGGCTAGCCGCCGAGCCCCTGCTGGGTGGCGAGAAGAGTGACCCCATCGATGCGCTCCTGCCAGCCCAGTCCGCGCTGTACGAGGAGCGCGCCGGATGCCGACACGGCGCGGAGGTCCCGGAGGCTGTTGCTGCCGACGATGGCGACGCAGTCGGGAGCCGACTCGAGGATCGAGCTGACGCCGCCGATCTGCTGGGCGACGATTTGCTCTGCACCTCCGGGGACCACGGTCAGGTAGGCCACGGTGAGCTCATCGATCCAGGTCGCATCGATGGGCTCGCCGACCTCGGACGCCAGCTGGACCTCGTCGCCGAGCGCCACCGGAACGTTCTTCTCCCGCTTGATCGAGACCACGACGAATCGGGTTTCCGTTCCCGCCCGGAGCAGCGCGATCAGGCGGGTGCCGTCGCGAGAGACCCGGAGGGAGGCGATCGAGGACGCTTCCGGCCATGGTACGGGCACCGCGGTGGCGTCGCCGGACGGGCTGTGCACGAACAGCTCCCCCGGGCGGTCCGCCGGCACCGACCAGATGTAGCCGTGGTTGTCGACCGCGGGCGCGATCAGACCCTGTCGAGGGTCCAGCAGCTTCGGCTCGTCGCCCACCCGCACGCCGTAGACACCGGCCCCGGTCAGCGCGGCGGCAACCGTCTGCCCCGGGGAGAGCGTTACGGCGCTGGGGTTGAGGGCCACGATGCGGTCGGAGAGGCCGGGGATGGCCGTGATGGCCTTCCCCGTCGCCGCCAGGAAGCCGAACTCACCGTCGCGGAGCACCAGGGCGCGCGCGTCCACCCGGGGATTGACCGTCGGCGCGTTCCCGCCCAGGTCACCGATGTCCTGGGAGTTCTGGTTGATCGTGATCGTCACGGACAAGCCGGTCGGGAGGCTGTTGCGCAGTTGCACCCGCATCCGTTGCAGGGTGACCCGGTCCGCGTTGAGCGCTTCGCTGTTCAGGTCGACCTTGGCATCCCTGGCCACGACCTGGACGGCATCCGCGGTCAGTTTCGTTCCGGCCGGGAACGCGGTCACCACCGAGCCGGCCAGCCAGGGGCTGGGGCCGGCGAGCATCCCGTTGACGATCTTGGTCAGCGTGGCTGCACCGCGCGGGAACCAGCGCAGGTCCGGCACCAGAAAGCTGAAGTCGGGGTCGAAGAAGTAAAGCGCCTGGGCGGTGAACACGTCACGGAACGTGGTCTGATCGATCACCGTGCCGTTCGGTGCCGCGCTGATGCGCCACTGTCCGCCGACCTGCACGAACTGGTACCGCAACGGCACGGGGGCCGAGGATTCGACCTCCTGGTACTGGCCGATCTCGTCGACTTCGGCGACGGGCGTGACCGAGAACACCATTGTGCTTTCGTCGGCGGCCGCGACGCTCCGGCCGACGCCGTCGTCGACGGTGACCCCGGCCTCCGGGTTCCAGGAACCGCTGTAGGTCGGTGCCAGGAACTCACGGGCGATCTCGTAGTCGTTCTCCGGGCTGGTGGCCGCGTCGATGAAGCCGCGAAGGATGCCCTCCTGGCTGGCGTCCTTCTGCGGCCGGGACGGCAGGAACACCGGTGCGGGGGTGTCGCCGGGCTGCACCGCCTGCCCGGCCCTGACGCTCCCGTCCCTGGGGATGCCGGAGCACCCGGCCAGCAGCAACGCCAGCGCGACCAGGCCTGCCACGGCGCGGAGGGGTCTACGCATGGTGTCCTCCCGTCAGGATGTCGGCTGTGGCCGGTTCGATTCCGGCGTCGTCGGGCGGCAGCGGACTCGGCGAGGAGGTGAAGGTGCCCAGTGCGGTGCGCGGCAGCGTCAGCCTGAAGCAGGATCCCTTGCCGGGGCTCGACCAGACCTGCAACCAGCCGCCGTGCACCGAGGCGTCCTCGAGCGAGATGGACAGGCCGAGGCCGGTGCCGCCGATGGTTCGTTTGCGCGAGGGATCGGCCCGCCAGAACCGGTCGAAGACGTGCGCGATGTCGGCCTGGCTCATTCCCAGCCCGTAGTCCCTGACGGACAGTGCGACGGCGGACTCGTTGCTGTCGACCGAGACGACAATGGGTTTGCCCTCGCCGTGCTCGATGGCGTTGCCGATCAGGTTGTGCATGATCCGGCGGATCCGGCGCGGATCGACCTCCGCGTCCAGGTGACCTCCGGGCGCCACGAGGGTGAGCTTTGTCCCCTTCGAATCGCCGAGCGAACGGAGCCCCTCGATCGCGTCTTCGGCCAGGTGCACGAGGTTCGTCGGCTCCGTCTCCAATTCTACGGACCCGGCGTCGTACTTGCTGATCTCGAGCAGGTCCGAGAGGAGCAGCTCGAAGCGTTCGACCTGGTCATGCAGCAGCTCGGCGGTGCGACCAGTGGCAGGCCGGAAGGTGGCGCGCTGGTCGTAGAGCAGGTCTCCGGCGAGCCTGATCGTGGTCAGCGGGGTGCGCAGTTCGTGCGAGACGTCGGACACGAAGCGTTGCTGCACGACGGAGAGGTCGGCCAGCTCCCGGATCTGACTCTGCAGGCTGTCCGCCATCCCGTTGAACGACCGGGCGAGGGTGGCGATGACGTCGGTGCCCTTCTCCGGAATGCGCACCCCGAGGTCGCCGGAGGCCAGCCGCTCGCTCGTCTCCGCCGCGACCCTGATCGGGGTGACCACGAAGCGCACCACGATCCAGGTGACGGCGCCGATCAGCAGGATCAGGAGGAGACCGGCGACGAGGAGGGTGCGCTGCACGAAGAAGAGGGTCGCCTCGGCCTCCCCGAGGTTGTAGCCGATGTAGAGCTCGTAGCGGCCGGCGACCGGCACGGTGAGTTGGGATCCGACGACGATCCCGGGGGTCTCGCCGCCGTCGTCGGTGGCGAGCGTCACCGACTGCCAGAACTGCTTCCCCGGGTCTTCCTGCACCGATCCGCGGAGTTCGTCGGAGATGACCGAGGTCGAGTCGCCGAACGTCGAGAAGTCCTGGGGCGCGGCCGTCGACGGCTCCTGGCCCGGCACCCGGAAGACGGCGACGAGGCGGCTGGACGACGCCGCCGAAATGGAGCTGCGGGCGGAGCCGAGCAGGCTCTGCACCTGAACCCGGTCGGAGGCGTCGGACGCGTCGAGGATGCCCTGGGCCGCGGCCGTCGCCCGGTTCGAGTCCAGCTCGACCTGGCCGAGCCTGGACTGGAACAGGTCATTGCCCACGCTGATCGACACATACACGCCGACGAGGGCGATGGCGATGCCCGACAGCGCCACGGTGATCGTCACGGTGCGGAACTGGAGGGAGGACCGCCAGAGGCGGGCGACCCTGGCCGGCCAGGACCGCCAATCCCGCCAGTCGATGCGGACGAACCCGCTACGGTCGGCCACGGGACTTAGCCGGCCGCGCCGGCCCGGTAACCGACTCCGCGCACGGTCATCACGATGCGTGGATTGTCCGGATCGTCTTCGACCTTCGCGCGCAGCCGCTGAACATGCACATTGACGAGCCGGGTGTCCGCCTTGTAGTGGTAGCCCCAGACCTGTTCCAGGAGCATTTCCCTGGTGAAGACCTGTTGCGGTTTCGAGGCCAGCGCGAGCAGAAGGTCGAACTCGAGCGGGGTCAGATTGATCTGGCGATCGCCGCGACGCACCTCGTGCCCGGCGGCATCCACGACCAGGTCACCGATCTGCAGGGTTGCCGCGGAGTCGTTCGAAACCGGGCGGAGGCGGGTGCGGATCCGAGCGACGAGTTCCTTGGGGTTGAACGGTTTGACCATGTAGTCGTCCGCTCCTGATTCGAGGCCTTTGACGACGTCGGTCGTGTCGGTCCTGGCCGTGAGCATGATGATGGGCGTGCCGGATTCGGCACGAATGAGGCTGCACACCTCGATGCCGTCGAGGCCGGGCAGCATGAGGTCGAGCAGCACGAGGTCGGGTTTGGTGGCCCGGAACGCATCCAGCGCGAGCGCGCCATCCGCGCAGAAGAATGGCTCGAAGTCCTCGCCGTGTAAGACGATGCCGATCATCTCTGCCAGCGCGGTGTCGTCGTCGACGACCAAAATGCGTGCGTTCATACGTCCGTTTTCAGCTCAGTCACCCTGGAATTCCCCCCGGTGAGTAGTGCAATCTTTAGTTCAAGAGTAGTCGAGACTCCGGCGGGATCCGGGATCGTGCCTGATCGGCGCCGAGGTGTGCCAGCATTGATCTCGTGACGGACCCGCGGAACTGGCAGTCCCCGACGAATGACGGGCGAAATCCGCCGAGCTTCGGCGAGCGAATCCCGCCGAATGCGGCCCCCGGCGGCCCGCCGCCCGGCTGGACTCCGCCGCCCCGCCCTGGCCTGATCCCTCTGCGCCCGCTCGGTTTCGGCACGTTGCTCTGGGCGCCATACCAGGTGCTTCGACGCAACCCGAAGGCCACGTTCGGCAGCGCCCTGCTCATCCAGGCCGTGATCACCCTGGCCACCCTCGTCGTCGTCGGCACGGTGACCTTCTTCGCACTCAGCCGGGTGGACAGTGCCCCGATCGCCGAGCGCGACGCCGTGGAGGCCGGCGCCTGGGTCAGCATCGCCCTGTCGGCACTGATCCCGATCGCACTCTCGCTGGTCGCCAGCGCCCTGCTCCAGGGTGTCATCGTGCTTGAGGTCGCCAGGGCCACCCTCGGCGAGAAGCTCCGGCTGGGCCAGCTGTGGCGGATGGTCGGCCGCCGGCTCTGGCCGCTGGTGCTGTGGACGCTCCTGCTCAGCACCGCCGTGCTCGTCGGCCTGGGCGTCGTGGCCGCGACCGTGGCGATCCTCGTGACGCTCGGCGGCGTCTGGGTCGCCCTCGGCATCATTCTCGGCATCCTCGGCGTCCTGTTGTTCATCGCGGGCAGCGCCTGGCTCGGCACGAAACTGTCGCTCGTGCCCTGCCTGATCGTGCTGGAACGGCTCGGCATCCGCCGGTCGGTGCTGCGGTCGTGGTCGCTCACCCGCGGGTATTTCTGGCGCACCCTCGGCATCCAGCTCCTCGTCGCCGTGATCATCAACGTCGTCAGCCAGGTCGTGGTCACCCCGGTGAGCCTGCTGTTCACGGTCGCCACCTCGCTGGTTGATCCGAATGCCAGCTTCGACGCCTACCTGCCCTCCGTCATTCTCTACGTGCTGGTGTTGTTCATCAGCCTCGTGCTCGGCGCGGTCGCGACGGTCGTCCAGTCCGCGACGGTCGCCCTGATCTACATCGACCTGCGGATGCGCAAGGAGGGCCTCGACCTTGAGCTGGCCCGGTTCGTCGAATCCGGTGCGGGCAGCGACCGGATCGACCCCTACCGGGTGGGCGCCGGCCCGCGGGCTCCAGGGGCATGATCGGCGGGTGGGGGCTCGCAACGGTGGTGCCGGCCGGCATCCCCGTCGCCCCGGACGCACCGGAGGCTCGCCGCTGGCTGCGTGAGGAGCTGGCGAAGGCGCCGTACCAGGCCGCTCAGCCGACCTGGTTCGACCGGCTTTCCAAGTCCATCCTCGACTGGTTCGGATCCCTCGTCGCGCCGTCCGGTGACGGCCTGGACGGCTGGGTCCCGTTGATCGTGACGATCGTCGTCGTCGCCGTGATCGTGGCGCTGTTCCTCATCTTCGGCCTCCCCCGGCTGAACCGGCGAAGTGCCCTGGCCGGCGAGCTCTTCGGTGCGAGCGACCGCCGCACGGCCGCCGACCTCCGCACGGCCGCCCTCGCGGCCGCCTCGCACCGCGACTGGAACCTGGCCGGCGAGGAAATGTTCCGGGCCCTCGCCCGAGGACTGTTCGAGCGCACAATCCTGATTTCGACACCGGGCACCACCGCGCACACCTTCGCGGAACGAGCATCCGACGCGTTCCCCGGGGAACGCGTGCGGCTCTCGACCTCCGCGGACGCCTTCGACGGACTCCGCTACCTTGGGGTCGAGGGCACCGAGGCGCTGTTCCTCGCACTCGCCGCACTGGAAAGCGACCTGCGAGCGGCCACCCCCGCACAGCGGGAAGACCCGACGCCGACGGTCCCGTCGTGACCGGCGCCATGACCCTGGCACCGGGGGCGCCGGCCGGAGTAGTCCAGGATGCCGTCTCGTCCACGCCGACCCTCCGCACGGCGGCCAGGCGCTCCGGGTTCTGGATCGCCGCCGGCGCCGGCGCACTGGTGGTCGCGCTGATCGCCACCATCCTGGCCGGGGGCAGCCAGGTCGGCGGACCGCCCCTCGCCGCCGACAACCCGGCACCGGCCGGCGCGATGGCCCTCGTCGAGGTACTACGCGGCCAGGGCGTCAACGTCACCATTGCGGCATCCCTCACCGACGCGACCTCCGCGGCGGCCGGATCGACGGACTCCACCCTGTTCGCCTTCGACCCGGACGGCTACCTCACCCGCGCGCAGCTCGACACGATGGCCGGGCTGGCCGCCCGGACGGTCATCGCCGACCCCAACTTCGACACGATTCTCGCGCTCGCCCCCGGCATCGGCTTCGGGGGCCTGGCCGGCAAGGATTCCCGACCCGCGGACTGCTTGGTCCCGGCCGCGGCCGCGGCCGACCGTGTCTCCGGCGGCGGCAAAACGCTCACCATCACGGCGGACGCCGACGGATTCACCGGGTGTTTCCCATCGGGGGCTGCCTCGTTCGCGCTGGTGACCCGGCCCGTCGCCGACCGGACGCTCACCCTCGTCGCCGACACCGCGGTGTTCCGCAATGACACGATCACCCTCGACGGCAACGCGGCGCTCGCCCTCACCCTGCTCGGGTCAGGCGAAGACCTGATCTGGTACCTGCCGACGCTGGCCGATGTGGCCCGAACCGGACCACCCTCGCTCGGCGAGCTGACCCCGGGCTGGGTCACCCCGACGCTCGTACTGCTCGTTTTCGTCGCCCTGGCCGCCATGGTCTGGCGCGGACGCCGGTTCGGTCCACTCGTCGCGGAGAATCTGCCCGTCACCGTGCGCGCGGGCGAGACCATGGAGGGGCGCGCACGCCTCTACGCCCGCGGCAGCGCACGCCTCCGCGCCCTGGATGCGCTGCGGGTCGGAGCGATCCAGCGACTCGCGGCGACGGTCGGTCTCTCCAGGCTCGCGACCATCGAGGAGGTGGTCCTGGCTGTGTCCGCCGCTTCCGGTCGGGCCCCCGACGAGGTGCGGTCCACCCTCGTCGCCGCCCTCCCCACCACTGATCGCGACCTCGTCACCCTGTCCGACCGGCTCCAAGACCTGGAACGGGCCACCGCGCGCGCGCCCTCGTCACCGCCGACGCCACCGCGAATATCACCGCCACCCGGAAGAATGGACCCATGAGCACTCACACCGCTGCCGTCGACACCCTCAGAGATTCGCTCGTCCAGGTCCGCACCGAGGTCGGCAAGGCCGTCGTGGGCCAGGACGGCGCGGTGACCGGTTTGATCATCGCCCTGCTGGCGAGGGGCCACGTTCTGCTCGAGGGTGTGCCCGGCGTGGCGAAGACGCTGCTCGTGCGCGCACTCAGCCAGGCGCTCAGCCTGGAGACCAAGCGCGTGCAGTTCACCCCCGACCTGATGCCCGGCGACGTCACCGGCTCCCTCGTCTACGACGCCAGGGTCGGCGAGTTCGAGTTCCGCAAGGGGCCGGTGTTCACCAACATCCTGCTCGCCGACGAGATCAACCGCACACCACCGAAGACCCAGTCCTCGCTGCTCGAGGCGATGGAGGAGCGGCAGGTCAGCGTCGACGGCGCATCCCTGCCGCTGCCGGAACCGTTCATCGTCGCGGCGACCATGAACCCGATCGAATACGAGGGCACCTACACGCTGCCCGAGGCTCAGCTGGACCGGTTCCTGCTCAAGCTGGTGCTGGATATCCCGGAGCGGGACGCGGAGTACGAGGTGCTCAGGCGTCACGCCGACGGGTTCAACCCTCGTGACCTGGCCGGAGCCGGGGTCACCGCCGTGCTCGGTCCGGAGGAGTTGCGCGCCGCGCAGGCCGCCGTGGCCTCGGTTGGTTCCAGCCCGGACGTGCTCGCCTACATCGTCGATCTTGCGCGGGCGACCCGCCGCAGCCCCTCGGTAAAACTGGGCGTGAGCCCCCGAGGAACCACGGCGCTGCTGGCCTCGGCCAAGGCCTGGGCCTGGCTGAGCGGCTACGACTCGATCACGCCCGACCACATCCAGGCGATGGTACTGCCCTGCTGGCGGCACCGGATCCAGTTGCGCCCGGAGGCCGAGCTCGAGGGAGTCTCGGTGGACGCGATCCTGCGCGCGGTCATGGCGCAGGTTCAGGTTCCGATCTAGCGTGACGATCACCGGTCGCTTCGTCGCGCTCGTCGCCCTCGGCGTCGTGCCGATCGTTGCGCTCGGCCGCAGTCCGGGTTCGGCCGCCGGGGTGCTCGGCGCCTGGCTGCTGCTCGTGCTGGGCCTCGGCATGCTCGACCTTTCGCTCGCCGGGTCGCCTCGGAGGCTGGCGCTGACGCGCAGCCTCCCTGCCAGGGTGCGCCTGGGCGAGACGGTGACGAGCGACCTGTATCTGACCAACACCGGGAGCAGGCGGCTTCGGGCGGTCGTGCGCGACGGCTGGCAGCCCTCTGCCGGCGCGGGCGACAACCGCACGCCGCTCCTCCTCCCGCCGGGTGAACGACGCGTTGTGTCCCTGCGCCTGACCCCGTTCCGCCGGGGGGAACGCCGGGTGCGGCAGGTGACGGTGCGATCGACCGGGCCCCTCGGCCTGTGGGCGCGGCAGGCCAGCCTCGACTGTCCCGGCCGGTTGCGCGTGCTCCCGCCGTTCAACGCCCGCAAGCACCTCGCCTCCCGGATCACCCGGCTCAAGGAGCTGGACGGGCGCACCAGTCTCCTGGTCCGCGGCCAGGGCACCGAATTCGATTCGCTGCGGGAGTACGTGCGCGGCGACGATGTCCGTTCCATCGACTGGCGGGCCACCGCACGCCAGAACGACGTCATGGTGCGCACCTGGCGCCCCGAGCGGGATCGACGCGTGGTCATCCTGATCGACAGCGGCCGCACCTCCGCCGCGCGAGTCGACGACGAACCTCGACTCGACACCGCGTTCGAGGCGGCGCTCCTGCTCGCCGGCCTCGCCTCCAAGGCAGGCGACCGAGTCGACTTCATCGCCTACGACCGACGGGTGCGCGGCCGGGTCCAGGGCGCGCAGGGCGCCGAGCTCCTGTCCCGGATGGTCGATGCGATGGCCGTGATCGACCCCGAACTGATCGAGATGGACTGGTCCGCCGTGCCCGGCCAGGTCAGGGCGGTGACCAGCCAGCGGGCACTGGTCGTCCTGGTCACCTCCGTGGATGCGCCCGGCGCCTCGACGGCGCTGCTCTCCATGCTGCCGCAGCTCACCCGACGGCACACCGTGGTCGTCGCATCCGTCACCGACCCGACGGTCCTCAGGGCGAGTCAGGAGCGCGGCACCCGGGAGGAGATCTACCGGGCGGCGGCCGCCGAACGCGCCCTGCTCGATGTGGCGCGGGTCTCCGCCGCGATCCGGCAGCAGGGGGCGGATGTCGTCACGGGCTCCCCCGCAGACCTCCCGCCCGCACTCGCCGACCGGTATATCGCGCTGAAGGCCGCCGGCCAGCTCTGAGAACGCCGGCCGGTTCAGGCGGAGTAGATGCGCGTGCTGCCGGCTTCGTATTCGGTCAGGTCGCCGGATTCGCCGGCCCGGGTCGCCCGCCCGCCGAGCACGATCATGTACGCGAGGAACGCCAGAAGAGCGACGGCGCCGATGCCGATCTTCACAGGCCACGGCCAGGGTGCCGGGGTGACGAAACCCTCGAGCACGCCGGAGACGAAAAGCACTAATACGAGCCCGATGGCCACCGTCGACAGCGCTCGCGCGTCCTCGGCCAGGGCCTGGGCGCGAGTGCGTCCCCCCGGTGCGATCCAGGCCCAGAAGATTCGGAGCCCGCCCGCGGCGGCCACGAAGATCGCGGTCAATTCGAGCATGCCGTGCGGGGCGATGTAGAGCAGGAAGACGTCACCCTTGCCATAGGCGAACATGACGCCGGCGGCGACGCCGATGTTCTGCGCGTTCTGCAGCACGATGTACGGAACGTAGACGCCCAGGATTCCGAAGGCGATGCACTGGGCGGCAATCCACGCGTTGTTTGTCCACACCTGCCCGGCGAATGACGCGGCAGGGTTCGACGAGTAGTAATTGACGAAGTCCTCGTTCGCGAGCTTCTGAAGCTGGGCATCCGTGCCGAAGTTCGCGAGGACCTGAGGGTTCCCGACCGCCCACACGGCGTAGAGGGTCGCGACAACCGCGGTGACGACAGCGACGGCGAGGGTGAGCCAGCGCAAGCGGTACAGGGCCGCCGGCAGCTGGAAGACGAAGAAGCGCGGCAGCTGCGACAGGACGTTCGAGCCGACCCCGGTGAACCGCAGCCTGGCGCGGGACAACGCAACCGACAGGCGGTCGCCGGGGATGGTCGAGCCGGCAGTGGTCTTGATGAAGGAGAGCTCGGTCGCGCCGGACTGATTCGGCGCGGTGCGCCGCTGAATACGCGTCGAGGTCCATCTGCTCTAATAGTAGACATGAGGGAGCCCGGTATTGTTGCCGATCACGGCGAGTATCCCGTGAACGAGTTCGAGCTCGTCACCGGAGAGGCCGTCGCGCTGGACGTGCGCCCGTCCAGCGTGATCCTGCGGGCCGCCGGCACCATCATCGACTGGCTCACCTACCTCCTGTTTTTCGTCGGGCTGGCGTTCGTGGTCACGGTTCTGATCGGCGACAGCCTCGACGATGCACTGGCCCGGGCCCTGGCCGTCGCCGGGTTGGTCTTCTCGATCCTGATCCTGCCGATGACGGTCGAGATCCTCACCGGCGGTCGAAGCCTGGGCAAGCTGGCGATCGGCGCACGAATCGTGCGCGACGACGGCGGGGCAATCCAACTGCGGCACGCCTTCATCCGCGCCCTGGTCGGCGTGATCGAGCTCTACTTCACCTTCGGCGGACTCGCGGCGATGACCGCACTGCTGAACGGGCGGTCGAAACGCCTCGGTGACCTGCTGGCCGGAACCTACAGCCAGCACGAGCGGGTTCCGGCCGACCTCGCCCCCGCGCGCGGCCTTCCGGCCGAGCTCGAGGAGTGGGCCCGGACTGTGGACATCGTGCGCCTGCCAGACCAGCTCGCCCGTCGAATCGCGCAGTTCCTGCGCCAGGCCGACCGGTTGAGTCCCGACTCCCGGGTGACGCTCGCCGCCGCACTCGCGCACGAGGCCTCCGCCTTTGTGTCACCGCTCCCGAGCGCCGCGCCGGAGGGCGTGCTCCTGGGTATCTCCGCCGTGCGACGCGACCGCGAGTACACCGCGTTGATGCTGGAGCGCTCCCGTCTGGAGCGACTCCAGCCGGTGCTGGACACCCTCCCCCACGGCTTCCCGAACCGCTAGCCGCGGGAGCCCGACCCCGCCCGTGCCGCTCGCCTGTGCCGCTCGCCTGTGGCGCCGGCCCCGCCCGTGCCGCTCGCCGCGTCAGTGCCGCTCGCCGCGCCAGTGCCGCTCGCCGCGCCAGTGCCTCTCGCCGCGCCAGTGCCTCTCGCCGCGCCAGTGCCTCTCGCTGCGCCAGTGCCTCTCGCTGCGCCAGTGCCTCTCGCTGCGCCAGTGCCTCTCGATGCGCCAGTGCCGCTCGCCGCTCGCCGCGCGCGTGCCGCTCGCCCATCGCCGCGCGCCCATCGCCGCGCGCCCCGCCGCGATCCCTCCCCTTGCGCCGATGGATGCTCGTGGCGTGTGTTCGGGCTCGTGGCGCGTGGTGTGCGGCGGGCCGGGTTCCGTGGCGCGGGCCGCGAGGTGTGGCGGGCGTCGGGCGTTTGG